>PPYF01370165.1_pt1 | contig 166364 bp, 266 predicted proteins | sample 1559871 | NCBI WGS metagenome assembly PPYF01 (sample SAMN08240021, study PRJNA423297) | Human gut metagenome, whole genome shotgun sequencing project.
GATATTTTTCCGGATGCTCAACCGCGTCCAGCAGGGTTTCGCGACGCAGCACGTTAACGTTCAGGTGCTGACCGCCTTCAATTTTTACCGTTGGCTGGTATTCAATTTCTACTTCACGAGCCTTGTAGCCATAAAAAGTTTCAGCATCCGTAATAGTATCTTCTTTAAGAACTTTTGAAACGATTACTCGTGCGTCATCACCATCTTCGATGTAAATGGTGCCTTTAAGTTCACCTTCAAGAATTTGATATGCTTTCATATTTCCTCTTAATTAGATTCTTTATTCCAACCATGCATGTATGCGGTAATTACGTCCATAGTATTCCACTCAGTAGAATGGAACTTGGATGCAGCTTGTAAGTACGAGATTTTACCCTCTGGCATCAATTTTACCCGTGCTAAACGTTCAGAAATAGCAGCGTCTTTCCACGTAGCAAAACCCGTTGGTCCTTTTAATTCTTCTTTAAGACGAATAACTTCTGCTTCTAATTCAGATTCTCGCCATAAACGTTCTCTGGTATCATTAGCATAAAGTATTTCTTCATCAGTTTCTTTATCGTACTCTACAATTTCAATAGGCTCGTCAACTCCATATCCACGAGTGCCTATATACGTTGTGGCTTCTTCCCATTGTTTTGTGGTTTCATTCCAAGTTCCATTCTGATGGGCTTCATAGAAATCTTGCTTGCCAGAATTACTGAACCAATCGCAGAAGCTTTCAACTAAATGTGGAGGACACTTTATAACAATTTCAGCCATTGCATTGTTTTCTCTTGAATGCGTTGGTCATATGTGATTAAGCTTGAACTAATCACGCCTTTGAGCTTGCCAGATATAAACTCAATTCTAAAATTAGGATAGCGATTCATCCACTTCGTGTTAGGAGCGTTAGAAATGAATTCTGCACCTTTAAACGGACCAGACAGAAACTTGTAGCGCTTGTACTCAAGCAGGTTGCCAGCCGTAACCATTGTTATTAATTGCTTCATATCGGCAAATCCTGTATTTTCCATTACTGTAATCATATCAACAATTTCTGTCTGTGTCATCATTGCATTCCTATCACGAAAAATAAAGGTAAGGTATCATTAGGCATAGACCATCTGATAGCTTCCTGGTACATGTCATAGAACTTCATCATATCGGGAACTTTCATTGGTTCTTCAATGATAATTAATGCTCTTCCAAACTTTCTTCCCCTAAACTTGTAAGAGGAATCATTGGATAGAAATTCCCTGATTGTCATCGGAACAATTGATTTAGCTATCTCGTTAGCCGGTAATTTATTAATTAAATGCGATGAATTATATTCTCGTAGAATACCTTCCATCAATTCAGATGATTGTGTGTATCGAGTAGATAAGATTATAACCGAACCATCTTCAAGCAACCAATCGGTAGCGAATTGACATAAGGCTGCAGTCTTTCCGGTTTGTCTTCCACCGTCTAGACGAAGGGTACCGTACTCTCGCATAAGGCAAGACGGTTCATAAAAACTGTAGTTGGGATTATTCAATCGTCTGTCTGCAGCGTCTCTGAAAGCATGCATCAGGGTCAAATAAATGGGAGTTAAGTGTTTCATTTTAGATTCCAGTTAAAGGGGCCATTCCTTGGCGCATGTTTAATCCATCGACACACTATGTAAACCCCTTACCGCACTTGCGCTCGACCTTATTACAGGTAGGGAAAGCTACTTCGCTCAGAGGACTCGACGTTCATGAGGAGAGGTCGTGTTTAGCTTTATTAGGAATTAGTTTTAATTGCGGGCTGCATTAGCAACGGCGTAAGCGTACTGAACATTAGCGTCTTTAAACGTACCTTTAGAGGTATCTAAATCTGCCTTAAATCCGCCTTTAGTCATAATCTCGGCGAATTCTTTACGGAAGGCCATGGCGTCAAGATTTTTCCAGGCTGCCTTATGCTTGGCAAATTCAAGGCCTGCAAAGTTGACAGCCTTAGCCAATTTATTATCAATAACCCATTTACCTGCTTTAGGTACAAATACCGGGCCTTTCTGTTTAGAGAATAGTTTTAAATTCCAGCGCCGAAGGTCTGCATCGGCTTTAACAAAAGCTGCGTCTAAGTTACTAGCAACAACATCTTGAATATGACCAAATTTAAGCCCATCGGCTTCAATATTTAGATCGTTACGCCAGCGAAGTCCTTCCCAGGCGAAGCTTTTAAAGTCAGAAGCCTTTGTAGCTAAATACCGCTCAATAGGAGCTGTTTTAGGGTCAAAGCCGTTTCCTCGGTAGGTCCACTCATCTTTATTAATGCCTTGGACCTTTCCTACAGAAGCTTCAGTGATAAATTCTTTATAGGTTTTCATTTTATATCCTTTAAGTTAATGCGTGTCATTTTAGTGTTCTCTATGTTTGTATGAGAACACTATATCACAACTATCGTAAAAGTAAACTACTTAATTGATTTAGCGTAACGAATAGCGCCGCGATCGTTTACGAACGCAATCTTGCCATTACGCATGTACATGGTAACAGTACGTTGGTAACCGTTAGAAGTTTTGCCAGACTGATAACCTACTAATGCAAAGTTATCTTCGCCAGGTTTGTTCTGCTTAGACTTAATACGCTCATGACCAAGTGCCATTAAGGAGCGTGCATCTCCAGATGCTACTGCTTTGCGAGAAGACTCATCTTCAATAGAAGAGGTGAAATCATCAAATGAATCAAACTTGGCATGGCTTTTATTATATAACTTGCCGTCTACTACGTAGTTATATCCAACAACGTCCATTTCAATTTCTGTACCATCTTCTAACGTGGCGGTCATCTTCTGACCTTTTTTAAATTTCAGAAGATTACTTCCAACAGATTCAGTCATTACGCCAACTGTTGCTAAACGGGATTCATTTAAAAATTCTTGATAAGTTTTCATTTATTTTCCTTGATACGCAGACCAAGTTCCGGTCCGCATTGTTTCAATTACACGACGAGCACGATTTGGTGTCTGACGATACCAACGTGAATTTGCAAGTTCCTTGGCAGCAGCTTCCCACTTTTTAGCAAGTAATAACTTCATTGAAGCTGGGAACCCGGCTACACCAGACACACCCATTTGGAATACCATGTTAATCAGAGCAGCTCTACGAACGTCATCTAATACATTATATACCGGGTTTAATGTAGCATTAGCAACAATACCTTTAATTGCCTTCTCAACATCTTTGGCAAAAATTACTTCTGCCTCAGCCTGAGTAATTTGTCCACCTGTAGAACGACCTACTAGCTTGTCCAGGTTAGAAATAGCCAAAGATTTTGACGGGTCTTTAGTCAGTAAGTGGCCAATACCAATGGTCCAATACCCTTCGGTATCTTTATAAATTTTGCTGTCATATCCTTCATCGATACGCAACATGCCAAAAATATCCATAAGGACCTCCTATTAAATTATAGGAGTATTTATTTGGCCCTGCACTTGGCTATAAACATGTCAATGCTACAATTTTCATACGGCGTCCATTTATCTTTCCACCATACATAATCTCTTTTATCGTCCTCGGGCAATTCACTAAATCCCGGATATAGCTGTTCTGCTATATAATATGCTGATTTTGTATACTCGCCGTCACCGAAGACGTATCGTGATTTCATTAGTATACGCGACATTTTATCTCTAGGATGAAATATGCTAACCCATTTTCCATCGTGAATAAATCGTAGCTCATGCTTATAAATGTGTGGAATGCCTAATTCAATGGCTTCTTCCATAATAACCTCACTGAGCTGTGCTATACATTTGTGTCATGATTTTATACAAACTTGGTCCCATCACATATTTCCATTGAGAAGGTTTAATTAAAGCAAATGCGTCGATTTCCGGGAAAGAAATTCCATTTTCATCTTTATGGTAAGCTGTGCAACAGCAATTCTTAAACACTTCTGGGCTCACAGGGAGCATATATCCAAACAGATGGATATCCTTATTGCTGGCATAATCATGTCGTCCGAGGTCATATAAGAGGTCCTGGTCAAACCCAGTAAACCCTGTTTCTTCCTGGCATTCACGAATAGCAGCTTCTTTCGGTGTTTCACCAGGCTCAACATGACCTTTCGGAATATCCCATCTAGAGCCTCTGCCCTGGACATATGTATTTGTCATACGCCCCATGAAAAGCCGTTTGTCATCGGTAAAGAATAAGATTCCTGCACTGAGCTCTTTCATTGGCATTCATTCCAACTTTCTTCAAGAATATCTTCCATGGCAGTATAGACCATAGACTCTAGTACACCATCACAATTATATGAACCCTCTACTGAGAAATCACAGATAGGTCCATTAATACCAAGCAGTTCTTCTTTAAGTGAAATCTCGATACCGCTCAGTGATTCGTTATCACTGTAACACAGAAGGCGAGTATCACCGTTTTCAAATTTTACATGCACTGCAACAGCCATTATTTCATCTCCTTAATCCAGGATAAAGTTTCATTACGAGAATCATCTTTAGATTTTTCTTTCTTTACTTTGGGCTTATCAAATACACCCCGCTGTCGCTGGGAAACGAATTGCAACCAACGAGCAAGCATTGCAAACCAAGTTCCAACACCTGACATCCAACCTAAATAGAACAAAGTATCTCCAAAGATTGGTGAAAAGAAGTAAAAACCCCAAAAAGTCCCAAATCCAACAAAAGCTGAAAATGAAAACCAGATAAGCAGAAATAGGAAAAAATACCCAGGCTCATCGTCTTTAATCATTCCACGATAACAAGTTTTAATCATTTTCTGCAGCTCCTAATCCAGGTGTTGAAATCTTCTTTTTCTTTCCACTTCTTGTATTTCATACGGTAAGCTAAAAATGTGCAGCAATTAATCAACGCGATAATTAGCATCCACATGAGGCTGAATGCGAAAACACCTAAAAATAAAAGCATAATCATAAACTCTGAGACGTTCAATCCAAAGAATGTCCCTCCAACAATTACAAAAGCACAATATAAAATCCATGTCACGATTCCAAAAGCTGGCGCCAGCCCATCTTGGTTCCAAAACCCGTCAGGTTTACATTCATTCATTTTCTTCTCACCTCTTTAATAAACTCAAACGACTTTTTGCGGTTCCATTCAAGAGTTAAACTCTTGCACTGTTCTTTCCATTCAGCCTTTCGTTCACAGTTATGCTTAACATACTTTACCCAACGAAATAGTTCAATTAATCCTAGACCAAGTAAACCTATTAATCCCCATGTAAGTAATATTACATTCACTAATGATGTACTGCTAATTTCAGCCAAATTCATTACGTCGATTATGATAAGCGTTATCATAGTTCCAGCAGCACAGACCATCCCCGGAATTAGAACATAATCAGTTTGGTCAAATTTATAGACATAATTATAAACGGGAGGTTCACTTGGCAGATATAAATTACTCATTTCTGCACCCTCTTACGGCAATATTTGATAAATTCATCAATGATTAATTGTTTGCCTACCATGTTGTTAGAGTCAAACATACCCATGACTTTTTGGGGCAATTCATTGACGCAGTAATTTAAATAATTGCTATAATCATCCTGAGATGTCACGTATTTAACCAGGTTAATACCGAGACGATAACTAGTTTTATTATAGATAATCTCGATAACTACTGTATATGTTGTGGAGCTAGAGGTAAAATATCCATCGGCATTAGCACGAGCTGATGTTAGATTTGACGGAGAATCGTTGAAAGAATAAATTCCGTACCGAAGTGCAAAGATATCTACAAGCTTAACTCCATCGGAAATAGACGAAATATTGGAAATTAAGTTTTTCAGCTTGTAGTAGTCTTTAAGAACGATAGCCCGCGGCAAAACTGTGGTGTTATACCCGTTATAGCGAGTTTTCCAATTTTCAGGCCGAGTATCAGGATAAGCAAATTTTTCGAGAACATCAGTGATTTCTGTTGGGAATCCTGCTGCAATTAATTCTTTAATTTGAGGTGTTGCCATTGGAATATCTCCAGCGCATTCATATAACATTTTATTATCCAAGTTAGGGGCCCGAAGGCCCCGGTAAAATTACTTCAGACTTTCCAGATATTCCTGGACATCAGCAGTGGTGGTTTCAATACCAGGCTGAGTACCGCTGAAGGTTTCAACTTTCATCATGATGTCTTGTACATCTACTTTAGCGAGTTCCGCGATTTCAATCACGTCATCAGCAGAGGTAATACCCAGAGCAGAAGCATTACGGGTCTCACGGATGTATTCGAGTTTCACTGCCAAATCAAGACGCTGGTCATCAAGCTTAACTACAGTTTCTTCAATTTGGGCCCGCATTTCTTTATATTCGGCAGCTTTATCACGTAAAGCCTTAGCAGTACGACGATACAGAAGACCCAGTTTAGCATGGGTTTCTACATTCATACCTTCTGCCATCAAGCGACGAATTTCACGCTCTTTGGAAGCACCTGCCTGGTCTTTTTCGTCAGCAAGTTTCAACAGACGCTTTTCTTCATTTACTGATTTAACATGCGTGGTACGCAGTTTAGTGATTTCATCAATAATACGATTTGCTGCAGTGGTGTACTGGTCTTCAACAGAAGTGTTCTGTGCAACGAAGGTACCGAATTTAGAACGGATGAATTCAACAAGTTTTTTCAGAATAGACATTTTATTTCCTTTCAATAGTTATGGTGGTTTTATTCGTACGGATTAATCCAATCATAAACATATGGTTTAATGATTAGACCCTGTTCATTTTTGCTGCGCTCGAATATCTCGATGTAATCAGTAACGTATGATTCTAATCCGAGAATAAGTACAGACTCTTTGCCTTCTTCTACTGTTGCTTTAATTAAACGCTCGATGGCTATTTTAGCTTCAAGACGAATATCAGCAAGGGTTTTTGGAACTTCATTTGTATGCATTAATGAGTTCCTCCATTTTGTCCAAAACTGCGATATCAACAAGACGATTAACCGCCGGGTCATCGGCAAACTCATTGTAAGTTGAAATCACCAGGTTCTCAATAGTTTTCAGAGCAGCCATTCGTTCTTCACCGGATGGAAAATTTGGAGTTTCACCAAACAGCCTAGCAAAAGATTTAAAATAAGTTTGCGCTACTAATCTCAACTTATCCTGATACATATCAATTTCCTCAGTAGGTGGGGAGTTCATTATAACTCCCCAAAATTATTAGCAGTTAATTACCGCTTCAATTCGTTTAACCAAAGCAGGAACAGTTTTAGCAAACTTGATAGCCATTTGAACCGTAGCAGCTTCTTCATGGTAAACTCGAACGTAGTACTCTTCAACAGCAGGCCAATCTTTGCGAACGTGTTTAATCAAATCTTTCAGTTCACGGGTTTCTGCTACGTTGAATACTGCATTCTCATGTTCACCTTTAATCCAAACTGCACGATAACGATCAGGAGTACCATATTGATTATAACCACGTTCAATTTGGATAAAGTTGAATTTAGACATTTTATTCTCCGTTACTCTCTGTTTTGTTTCGATGTAGCTATAGTAACCTAGTTGACTACTGATGTAAACAACTTTGTGCACAAATTTTCAAATAATTTTAGGGAATCTGGAAGGATTTTCTAGAGAGTAGAATGGATTTATACAGCTGGGGATATAGAAATGCCCAGACGACCTCTAGAAGGTATCTGGGCTGTAGTTTTGATATTATTGCATACTAAAAAGCCCCGTCCGAAGACAGGGCTCTGAGAATCGACAGCATCACCTACTGGCAGATGACCTGCTAAATTCATTCCTTTGAACTCGGAGGCATCAGTCTCATCCAAAGGAGTATAGCGTCAGGAGGTTATGCTTGCGACAGGGAACAACCGACTAGCGGCAATGGACGAACCATTCTCTTCTATCTGACGACTCAACGAGGGCATACGCAAGTTTCCCTTCGAATTTGGTGCCGATTGCAGGAGTCGAACCCGCGACATCTTCATTACAAGTGAAGCGCTCTACCAGCTGAGCTAAATCGGCTTAAGACGGAAATAAGGATTCGAACCTTATGTAGTTGCACAGACGTATCTGCCGTTGAATTCCTCACTAAGTTTAAGCAACTATTCCCGGGGTCTTAATTTGGTGCACCGAGAGGGATTCGAACCCTCAATCCTTGCGGCGGGAGATTTTAAGTCTCCTGTGTATACCAGTTCCACCATCGATGCGAAATGGTCGAGGCAGAAGGATTCGAACCTTCGACCTGCGGATTAGAAGTCCGCTGCTCTATCCAACTGAGCTATGCCCCGAGATTGTTCAGGCAGGACTTGAACCTGCACGACTGATTCCGTCAGCGATTTACCACCGTCGCCAGCATATGATGCAATATGCGAGCTCAAAAGGTGTCAGTCACCATGTCTACCGATTTCAACACTGAACAATATAATTGTATTACTGATTATTTATAGCATTTCTTAAACGATAAAGCTGATTACAGAATTCGCGTTCAGTCAAAATCGTTTCAGAAATTTTATTTTTACCCATACTGTGAGTGAGCGTAGCATTCCGGGTAGCAGCCAAAGCTTTTCTGAATCCTTCATTTTTACTAAGTGCATCGTATGCTCCTGTCAGTAAATTCTGATACGCTTCTGAAGCACGATGGATTGGCACGCCTTTCCAATAAAGCGTTTGAGTTGGCCACCACCGTTTCTTTTTACCTTTGAACTTAGCCGATTTACCAACTAGTGTACATACATGTGCTTGCATTTCAGGCGAAGAAAATTTGAGGGATTGCAAGAATCCCTCCATTGAGGCACATTCTACGCCATCATAGATAAATTTATGAGGAGCAAAGTTGCTCAAAGCACATGATGGATATGAACTACCTGAACCAATATCCATTTACCTTTCCTTCACGTATTTCAACCAATCAACTTTTAACGGGCTTTCTTTTTGTTTATACGTAATTCCAACATGGAATGCAACCGGGGCGTCAGGAATACGGATTTCTTCTTTAATATCGAAGATTTCTACTTTCTCAAATACCCGCATGAAATCATAGTCGTATTCAATCGGATTACCTAGCCAAGCCTGAATAGCATACATAACTTCATTTGAACAAGAATAATGATTATCTAAATAAGCATCAAACTCTTCGTCTGAGCAATCATATGCAGGAACATCAACACCAAAGAATTTCTTGGAAAATTCAGGAGTTACATACTTCTGTTCAGTATGAAGCTTTTCAAGAATTGCTTCATGGTTGTAATCATTATTTCCAAGGTATTCACCACGCCGACCATTAGAAGAGAACCATTCAAGAACGTGAATTACTTGATTAATCTCTTCTTTTTCTAAGCCATAAACCATTTGGGTAGAATATCGGTCGGCATCATTTTCCCAAGTGGTAATTGCCATTGCTAAGCCTTTAGGAATAACTTGTCCAAATTTAATATGCATTTCAATTTCCTCAGTTGATAATTTGGTGACCCTGGCAAAGACTCGAACATGCAACCAATCCCTTATGAGGGGAACGCTCTACCAATTGAGCTACAGGGCCTTTATAGAAATCTTATGACTTTTATAAAAGCCCTCCGAAGAGGGCGCCTTGTCGGGCTTATCCACCTGCTAGGCAGAATTACTCACACATAAAATCAGCTACTTCCCAGAAGTCATTTTTAACTGCTACTTTAACCACCGGAGAAATTTCAGATGTTTTAATAGAAACAATTACATCACCTGCGACAGTTTCTACCAGACCAACGATTTTCTCGCTGCGAGCAACAAATTTACTCACCGGATGAAATTTACCGGTAGCAGCGAACATAGCTTCTTGGTCAACAATCAGTGCGATACGTTTCATTCTTTTTCCTTGTTTGTTTTGATGTAGTAATAATAACAGGTTATTCTTGTAGCATTAAATCTCGAAAATCGTTCCGTTTTCCCACATTGTTGCGAACATAGGAGAAACCTTAACGAATGATTTGCTTCGCATTGCAACGTAGTCGTTATCTACTTTAGCCAATCCTGAAGCAATATCAGTAATACGGCCACACTTCATAGAACCGCGACCACCTTTATTGTATGTGCGTTCTCCGTAGAAAACGATATCACCAACTTGTACTTCTCGACCTTTAGAATCTTTCATCATATTTCGCCTGGCAAATTTGTTTAAAATCTAATACAAGTTGCTCTACATTAGTATCAGCGGTTAACGGAGTAACTTGCCGCAGTTTATTAATTTTACACCCAGAGTGATAAGCAATAATTTCTTGAATATCACGTTCACTAAAGTACTCATATTTGAGTAATGTGTCGTATCGATATTTAATCCAAACCCACATACCTTTGCGTTCATCAAATGCATATGCAAAGTCAGCGTTAATCATTAAATCCCGTTTAGCACAAGATGAAAGCCCTAATGCTAAATTAACCGGTCCATCCAAAGACAGCTTCACCGTAATAGCATTTACGTCATTTGATACACCAATAAAAATATTCATTCTATTTCCTTCGCTTGTTTTTTGCCTTCTTGTCGTGCACGAGAACGTCCTGCTTTATGCAGTGATTCGTAATATGCTCGACGTCTATCAATGTTTTCTGTACGATATGCTTTCCCGAAATGGGATGTTTTGAAGCCGTAATATTTCATAATATAATTCTCAATGGCAAGTGATTGGACGGTATGCCCGGCCTCGAACCGAGTCACATTGACTTTGCAGAATCCATGTGTTTAATATATCACCCATACTCGATAGCATATCTGAACGAGACTGCAATCCCGCTACTCAGCTTACGCCATCTTGTATTGTGTCATACCGATAATTTGGTCTCCATAGAATGACTCGAACATTCGACCCGAAGCATCCAAGGCTCCCACGCTACCAACTGCGCTACGCACTGTTATTTTGATTTAAAATTCTTCTTGCTTGAGTGTGACTTACGCCTATATGCTTAGCGTATTTAGATAATTCGCCATGCTTGGAAAAATCGTATAACTTAGAAATTTCTAGTCTTCGTTTTCTTTCATCCAACGAAACTCTAGCTTCATTTGCTTTTGCTATTTTATGTTTAGTTTCTGATGAATGAGTTTTACCAGCAAATCCATTCTTTACTAATCCGTTCGAAGGCCAGCCTTTTAATTTTCCATTAGCATATGCCTTTCTTACACCCAATGAAATTAATTCACGCTGGCGAGATGTCATAGGATAATCATTTATATGATTCCATTGACCTTCGCCACCAAGCTTTAAGTTATATGTGTCAGGTCTTTTAATAAATTCTTCATTTACTAGCTGTCTTTCCGCATTATACATATCTTTAGCATTATCAAAAGTCTCAAGAATTTCTTTTTCAAAATTTTCTTTGCCGTACTTTTTAATAGCACGCTTTAAATTTTTACCAGAACCCATGTATCCATCTTCCAACTTAGAAGTAGAATGAACTCCAATATAAAACTTTTGATTTATTTTATTTGTAATTTTATAAAGATAGTAATGCATATCAGTTCCTATTAAAAGAACCGAGCGTCTCTCGACGAGTCACAATTTGGAGCATCCAGGGAGAATCGAACTCCCATCTTCTGGGTGGAAGCCAGACATAATATCCGCTATACGATGGATGCAAATTTGGCAGGCCCTGAAGGAATCGAACCCTCATCACTGGGTTTGGAGCCCAGCATAATAGCCGTTATACTAAGAACCTGTTATTTGGTGGGAGTAACTGGACTCGAACCAGTCACCGCTCGATTATCGGTCGAGAGCTCTACCAAATGAGCTATACTCCCATGGAAAGCTAATCATCTAATTGTTGATGTACCACTGCTATGGGCAGCGTTTAACTTTCATAAATTTGGCGGAGAGTAAAGGAGTTGAACCCTCACCGTTTCCGATGGCCCGGATTTCAAGTCCGGTTTGCTACCACTAGCGCTACTCTCCATTAATTGGTGAAGGAAGTGCCATATAGACACAATTCGCTTAGCGACAGCCACAGCATTTTGCGGGCCGTGTATTTTTCCACCATTCCTTCATTGTTGGGGTGACCGGCGGAATTTGAATCCGCGACTACGAGAATCACAATCTCGAGTTCTACCAACTGAACTACGGCCACATCAATATTCACTCCATCCATCATGAGGACTTCATACGAAATTAAGAGAAGAATGATCAGTTCAACCCCTGTAGACGCGTTGAATGAATATTAATTTGGCTGGACTATCTGGATTCGAACCAGAGATACCGGAGTCAAAGGCCGGTGACTTAACCGCTTGTCTATAGTCCAATTATTTGGAGGCGGAGGCAGGACTCGAACCTGCGCGTGTCGGGATATGAGCCCAACATTCTACCAACTGAAGTTACCCCGCATTTATCCGGGTTCTTGAAGTACTAACAAGTAGCTTGATGTAGAACACGCTAAAGATATAATCTTACGAATATAGAGCTTATTCCGTGGGAACAAACAGCTTCGTCCTCGGCATTATCTTACAGGACTCAAACTCATCTTCAAGAACTGCCACGTTCTTATTTGGCGGACCTAACGGAATTCGAATCCGTGACTCTCGCGTGACAGGCGAGTATTTTAACCGCTGAAACTATAGGTCCATAATTCGCTTTCAGAGATACTCTGGCACGATGCCGAAGCAAAGGGGAACAGGACTCTCATCACCTTGGTACCAGATGAATCTTGTTTAGCACTCTGTTCTAAGATGTATCCCTGAAAGCGAACTTTCAACGCCGTAAGAAATTATAACATGAACAAGCATTAAGCAGGATGAAATCATACTCCTTAATACAAACGCCATGCCAGGGAATTCTGTGCCGACGATTTATCAGAACGTCTTCTGACTTCTTCATTTGGCGGGCCGTGCAGGTATCGAACCTGCCTAGTCATTTCTGACACGGATTAACAGTCCGTCGCTTACCCTCTCAGCCAACGACCCGAATTTGGTGGGACACCGAAGACTCGAACTTCGGACACCCGGATTAAAAGTCCGGTGCTCTAACCAACTGAGCTAGTATCCCTAAATTTGGTGGGGAGTAATGGAGTCGAACCACTCGAGCCTTTTGAGCAACAGATTTACAGTCTGTCCCGCTACCCCTACGGTCTAACTCCCCAATGGGTAATTTTATTTATACTGCCCTAAAATTAATCAGAGCAGTTGATAGATTAATAATAACAAAGAAAACCTAAAGCATATTACACAATCGGTGAGCTCTTTGATTTAACCAGGAATACACGGTGTGGTGAATCCATATGAGAGAGCAATACCCGGTGCTCAGGAATTGGGCTTGTATGGAAAGGAACCACACGATAACCTTTAGGCGTAAATCCTAGCAAAATACCAACGCTTGCTGCAGAAAGTGACCCGCCACAATAGTATGATACTAAATCACCAGGCTGGATTTCATTGTCAAGAGAATCGGTTTTGGTATGCTTAGGCGTAACTAAATCATTAGGAATTGGAACGCCTTGTGCATCATAGTATTCATGGGCAAGAAGCTTATAATTCTCTTGATAGAAAGTATTAAATGCAGCTCTGATATTCATCACAATTTCCTCACAATTAATCTTTGTATGCTTCAGTTGAACCTTTAGCAACGGTTTCAAATCGGGAATTCAGTATCTCAAAATAGTCTTGATACGTTCCCTGGAGGGCTTCATAGCATTCTTCTACTGTAGAGTAGACACCTCTGATTTGGTCAGAGCCAGGAGCAGGATAATAATTAGACCAAGTTAAAAGTGCATACATTACTTACGTTTCCAGCTGTAGTGAGCCAAAATAAGAAGCACTGCAATAGCAAGTAGTGATGAATGCAGTGCTGCCAGTAGTGCACCTAGTCCTACACCCAAAGTAACATAATCATACTTAGTTACTTCTTCACGGTTTAAATCATAGTTTTTGATGAACCACTGCTTAATCTTTTTCATGCGCTATTTTATCCATTATGAAAGAAATGATACCCATTAGAAATGCAACACTTAACACTGATACTGTTTCAGGAAGAGACATAAAGGCTGCACCTATAATGCCAAAACCTAACGCTCCCATGCAGATGGTTGATGCAACATTTCTAATTAATTCACAACGTTTCATTTTATTCTCCTCAAGTTGATAGGGTTATAGTATCACTACTACAACCCGTTGTAAACAACTTTATTCAGCGCCAGCGGCTTTTAAAAGCTTTTTAAGATTAGCAGAACCTCGGGCAGAAAAAGTGACTTTACCATCTTTTTCACCGATGCTGCCAGTCAATTTAGAAAGTTTATCACTAGGAACTTTTTTAAAATCGGCTAATGTCCCGTCAACGGTTTTTGTAACAATCGGCAGTTCATCATCCTGTCTTTTAGCTTCTGTAATAAATTCTTGGTACGTTTTCATGTTGCTTCCGTTTGGTTAGTTTGTTTTGATGGAGCTATAGTATCACCACTAGGACCGGTTGTAAACAACTTTGTGAAATAAATTTCTATTTCAAATCTTCTGACCAGTTCAGTTTTAGTGGCTCTTGGTACTCTCTATCAAGCACTACCGGCACTTGAACTTCACCCTCGAAGTGAGCTGGACCTACATTGTAGCTGAGAGTAATGTGCGGTGAGTAATCTGGGAAATCATGAGTTGCTCCCAGAGCTCTTGCATATTGGTGACGGAATTTTAAGTATTCTGAATCTAGTTTAAGAACTAGTGTACGTCCGTCTTGCGTGTCCCATACTTCAAGTTTGCCTGATGTAGCAACTTCAAAACTTCCTGAAGCACAAACGTATGGAACATGAACTCTTGAATAGCATATCGTCGTATGAATCTTATGACGAGGTACAGGATTAGGAACCTTCAACTCACGCTGAAGGTCCTCAATAGCATCAAGAGTTTTCTCAGAGAATTTAGCAGCTACATATAAGCCAGTGCTAAAATCGCTGAATTTCATCACTCAGATTCTTCGTCCGCTTCATCTACGGCAGGAGCAAATTTTTCTGCGATAGTAGCAACGAGGTCATCAAGTTTAACCTGACCGTCTTCGCTGATTTCAACGCCGGACACAGCAATCAGTTTCTGTAGTACTTCTTCATACTGTGCACGCAGAGCGGACAGACCTTGGATAGTTTCAGACAGGTCAAATACACGAACTTTCAGAGTATCGACTTGGGCTTGCAGTTGTTCAGTAGTCATTTTTGAATTCCTAATATAGTGTTGATTTTTGAATAAAGTTCTTCTAGAGAACCGTCGTTAGTTATTACGATATCGCCTTCGCGAATCGGAAGTCCACGCTCTGTGACGTGAGTATCTTTTTTAGAACCTTCTTGCTCAGGACGAACTACATGAATAACTGTAGCACCCATCGCCCTGGCTACATCAAGTTCATGGTCTTGGCGGGTATCTGGGACAATGAAATAATCATAATCACCAAAAGTATCAGCCATAACCAAAGTGAATCGTTTCACCCAATACATGCGATCGAGCTTATCACAGACAATGTCAGTCCCAAGGGTCTGCATGAGACGACGAATTGACCATGGCTCAACAGGTTTATTTATTACAACTTGACGGATGACTTCCATCGTATCGCCGTCAAGAATTTTACGCTTGCTATCATAAACCACCCCAGGTAAAGGCAAATCATGATGGACATATTCAATGGCATTCGCCATAATACGAATCACGTCTTTAGTAGACAGATTTAAATCCTGCTCACGATCGTAATCAATACCTTCAATCATTGACCGAGTAATGCGAGGAAACTGACGTGATGTATCGCGATACCACTCAGTAAGCATTGCATCAGCCAACGCGTCTTTAATTGGGCCTGCTAACTGATGCTTTGTTGCGTTATAGTTATCCATAATGTAGTCAGCAGTTGTATCTTTGCCACTACGTTTTTTACCAATCAAAAATAAAAGCTTCAAATTATTACCTCATAGAAGGATGCATTCCCATAACTTTCTGTTGATACTGGGATTCGCGAGTATCATTGACAGAAGGTCTACCAGTAATTATTATACCATCTTTTTCAACTTCAATGTATTTGTACTGCAAAGTTGCTACACATACCATTGCTGGGTCGGATTCTTCGGTTAAAGAATACTCAATTTCAGATAAATCACTCACCCAACCTCCGATGTAGCGGACAGTTAATACTATATCATGTTTATCGTTATCAAGAACATGCATTAAAACTGCACCAGGAAATCCTTCACCGCCGTTATTCCATCCAGACTTGTCTCGGTCAATGTAGTTTTGACAGCTTAACATCCATTTGTACATTTGTACCCATGAATCAAGATTTTCATCTACTAAAAATCTAACAGGAACAGCGTCAAACTCAAAAGTAGACCCAGGCAATTTAGCACGATGCATGCCTTGAGGCGAACCTACAGTATCAGTAGCAGGAATATGAATTCCAGGAACTACAGCTGTTTGAAGATTAGCTTTAAACGCTTGGGTGAGGCCCCCATCAGGGACCTCTAATATAAAGTTAGTTGTGTTAGTTTGATTAAACAGTCCAGTAGACATTATGATTTCCATACAGAAGTAGCAGAGTAGCGTTTGCCTTTCGACATGAACTGCTGCAGTGGTAACATGACTACATTCGCCCAATCAGCCGGTTTTATCTCAATTAAAGCACCCTTTATATTACCAGGAATATATGCTTTAATCATTTTGTCAGCGCCAGCAAATCCTTTAACTTGGCTCCAGTTTATCTTTAATCTGGTCTTATTAGATATCACTGGCGTATTAGCATACTGTTTAAGAAGTTCTTCTAAAAACTGCTGACGAGCCTTTGGCGGAATGTAGTGAAGGTTTAACCCATACATCAATGTGGTTGTACCTTGCTTTCCAAGACCAAGATAAACTATCAAAGGAAATTTATCCCAGAATGGAAGAGTGTCTTTGTGCTTAGCGTCATACATGTAAGCATATAGCTTTCCAGGTTGAGGCTTGGTTACAGAATGACCACGTATATTTTTCTTTATAGTTTCTGCAAACCATTTAGCAGATTTATTGTTTACTGCTGCGCCTTCATTACGAATTTTATCTTTGATAGAGCTTCGAAATGAATTTACCATCACAAGAGCACGCTCTTGTTTGGTCATTTTGTTAGCAGGTTTTTTCTCAATTTCTGCTACTTTAATTGCCGTTTTAATTCTTGATGCATGACGAGCCATTGCTTTACTGAACGTAGCAGGATTTATTCCTTTGCTTTCAGCGAATGATTTAGACGTCATGCCTTTTTTACGAGCAGCAGAGTATTCAACTCCTAATGCTACCCATTGATTTTCACTACGGGATTTAGCTTTAGGCGATTCTGCAGCTTCAGTGATAAATTCAAATATAGCCATCAGCCTTTCCATCCTAATTTTTTAAGTGAATCTTCGGTAATTAACCTAAATTCTATACCCATTTTACTGGCAGTAGCTTGAGCTGCTTTCCACTTATCAACGTTTACAGACCAAGTGTAAATTTCATCAATGTACCGTTTCTTCGCTGATGTCGTCAACTTAGTGGGTTTGACCGGAGGTCTAGTTTCTTTCTTCGGCTTAACTTCAAAAAAGAACTGTTGACCATTAGAAAACTTAGCCCAGAAATCCATGAAATACCGGCGTTTCTTTCCATCTGCATTACTAAAGTATGGAATGACTACTTCTTCGCTATTCCATTGGACTACATCTGGATGATTGTCAAGCCAACGCATCATGTACTGTTCCCATGTAGAACGATAAGTAATCTTTCTAAAGTCGCCTTTATATTTGTGGAGATTCTGTGGCATGAATTTGCCAGAATATGCCATAGTGGCCTCCTTATAAATACTGTTATTAATATTTATAAGAGGATAAACTATGCTCTTCTCATTTTTTAGTCCGATAGATTATTCTGCAAAGACCGTAAAAGGTGCTAAGGCAAAAGCTATCCCAACCGCTGACATATTTCGTAATTATCGCAAATATTTCGACACTGTAGCAGAAAACTATCTTTTACAAACATATTACATAAGTGGAGCTCCTAGACCAGAAGAATTAGCATATATTCTTTATGGAAATAGTCAGCTGTACTGGATTCTTTTAATGTGTAATAACGTATATGACCCGTTTAGAGATTGGATTAAAACCCAGGATGCATGCTATCAATTTGCACAACAAAAATATGCAGATGTAGGTGGAGACCAAATACTCTATCACGTGGATGCAAACGGCAATCGTTATTATAACCTCGAGCAATATCCTGAAAATTCAGGCATTTGGTATGATAAAGGGGACTTTAATCATCAGTACCCTCAATATACTGGGGCTTTAGCTGGTGTTGACATTTACGAAGATTCTATTATAGAAAATGAAAAACTGCGCCAAATAAACATTATCAATCCTAGTGATATTGAGGCATTTCTTTCTGATATTATACGAGAAATGGAAAAAGCACCTGACAGTGAATACGAATCAGGCCGGTACAAATCCCAGACTACCATCGGAGAAGTTTTATGATTGAAATGAACGATTCATTAAAATGGTTTACTGGTGTTGTTGAAGACAGACAAGACCCATTAAAGCAAGGAAGAGTGCGAGTACGTGTTTATGGGCTTCATCCATTTGAAAAGGTGCAAGGAGCTATAACAGGTCTTCCTACTGAAGACCTTCCCTGGATGTCAGTGATTCAGCCTACCAACTCAGCTGGGATTTCTGGAGTTGGCTCATCTATAACCGGAATGGTGGAAGGAACATCTGTATTTGGCTTATGGCTTGATGAATTCAAAACAGCAGGACTAGTAATAGGAACATATTCTGCGCACAGAAAAACTAAGCCAAACTACACGGAAGGTTTTTCTGACCCTACAGGTCAATATCCTAGACAGGTCGGGTCAGATACCAACCCACTAGTTCAAGGCGATGAAACTGGGTATAGTGCTATACCAAATATCATTCAGGACAGAAATTTAGACATTGGCATTAATCCTGATGATGCTGACTTAAGTGATATTCCTGAAGACCCAAATCCTGCAATTACAATAACAGATATGCTTAATAGGGATGAAGGTCTTAGATTGAAGGTCTACTGGGACACAGAAGGATATCCTACAGTCGGTATTGGGCATCTTATCATGGCGCAAAAAGTACGTGATATGTCTGTCATCAATAAAACCTTATCCAATCAGGTTGGTCGTACCGTTACAGGAAATCCTGGTATCATTACAATGGACGAAGCAGTTGCACTATTTAAGAAAGACCGTGATAAAATGCTTTCTGACATTAAAACAAATTCACGGGTAGGACCTGTATATGCTAAAGTCAACAAGTCAAGGCAGATGGCTTTAGAAAATATGAGCTTTCAAATGGGTGTAGGTGGTTTAGCAAAATTTGGTAAAATGCTTGATGCCATGTTCATTGGTGATTGGAAAACCGCTTATACAGAAGCAAGAAACTCTGTTTGGTTTAATCAGACAAAAGGTCGTGCTTCTCGTGTTTCCATGATTATTCTAACGGGTAATATGGAATCATATGGAGTTCCTGCTCCAAAGCCAGAAGGAAAAAACCTGTCTGCTGCTTACGTAGAACCAAAGTCTGGAGGTAATCCTGAAGACCCATGGACTCCGGAAGATTCAAGAATTCTTTTCAAAGAACCTGAGTCTTCATATAATGGTCAGTATCCATATGTTCACACAATGGAAACAGAATCAGGCCATATCCAAGAGTTTGATGATACACCTGGCTATGAACGCTATCGTATTGTTCACCCAACAGGTTCATACGAAGAAGTAGCTCCCGATGGACGCCGTACCAGAAAAACTGTAGCTGATTTATATGACATGACTCAGGGCGATGGAAATATTTTAATCTCTGGGGATAAGAAGGTTAACGTTGGAGGGAACGAGACCTATTATAACATGTATAATCGTCGACAGCAAATTGATGGCGATAACACGCTTTATGTACGTGGAAATGAAACTAAAACTATTGAAGGCGATGGTACTATTTTTGTCAAGGGTAACATTAAGATAGTCGTTGAAGGAAATGCTGATATCCAAGTCAACGGTGATGCCACTACTAAAGTAGATGGCAACCACGACGTAACCGTCGGTGGTAACTTAACTTGGCAAGTAGCAGGTACTGTGAATTGGAATGTTGGTGGGGCTTGGACTGAGACAATGGCTTCTATGAGCTCAATCGCCCAAGGTCAATACACTGTTGATGGTTCACGAATTGATGTAGGTTAATCATGGCTGATATACTTCCTATTAATACCACGTTACGCGAAGTAATAGAAGGTGAATACGTTGAGCAGTACTTTACTGCTCAATTATCTACCAACGAAACATTAAAATCAATAAATATTATCGACTATCAACCAGTATCTGATATCTCTGTGTCTGAAACCTATTATAAAGGTAATTATAACTCAGTTTTTACTTTTGGAAACGATGTGCTTAAATACCGTGAAGGCGATGAGCTGAAGTCCGCTTCAGCGTGGGAGGATTTACCTAATCCCAAAACTGCTGATTTATATCTGTGGAAAGCCCCCAGAACACTAGAGAAGACATTTACCTATACAGTTGAGATAATATATACAGTGACAGAAGAATCGTCTGGAGGTTCATCCGGAGGTTCTAGTGCTCCAATCGTAACAGAATATAAAAAGCAAAAGGTTTACTCTCAAACCGTTAAAGGTAACTGGAGCAGATGGGGCGACCAACTTCGTGCTTACGTATATGCGGGGAATTAAATGGCTGGTCTTTCATATGATAAATGCGTAACTGCCGGGCATAGTGCGTATCCTCCGACAGAAGTAAATGCTACACAAAGTAAAGTATTCACTGGTGGAATAGCGGTATTAGTTGATGGTGACTCAATTACACCGCACACCAAGACGGTTGACCCTCATGATACGCATGGAGGGGTTGTTCAACCTCGCACATCCAAGGTATTTGTAACAGGCAAAAAAGCTGTTCAAATGGCCGATCCAATTTCTTGCGGCGACACTGTCGCGCAATCAAGCTCAAAGGTATTCATACACTAATGGCTATTAAAGAACCTTTAAATTATCAGTTAACGCGTACTGCAAACGCTATCCCAGACGCATTTACTGGAGCAACATTCGACGAAATTAAAAATCAGCTTATTAACTGGCTTAGCGGTCAAAAAGAGTTCCAAGATTTTGATTTTGCGGGTTCGCGCTTAAATGTGCTATTAGATTTATTAGCATATAACACGCTTTACATACAGCAATTTAGTAATACTGCTTTATACGAAAGCTTTATTGGAACAGCTAACTTGAGAAGTTCTGTTGTTCAAGCAGCTCAACAGAACGGGTATTTGCCAAGTTCCAAATCAGCGGCTACTGCGTCTATTATGCTTGAGGTAACTCATCCAAATCCAGAGCCAGCAATAAAAATACCTCGTGGAACTAAGTTTTTGGCATATGCGCGGGATTCATCAGTAGACCCATACAACTTCGTTGTTACCGAAAATGTTATTGCTTTAAGAGATACTTCAGCACCAGAAGGAGTTAATAGGTATCTTCCTATTGTCAATTTGGCGCAAGGACGTATTATTCGTACTCAATTGTCATATGACCCGAAGAAACCTATTGTTATTCGTGATCAGTCGATTGACCGTAAGCAGGTTAAGCTGTGGGTTGATGGCGCTGAATGGACTAACTGGACAGACAGGTCAATGGTTCATGCTTCATCCATTTCAACAATTTATTATATGCGTGAAACTGTCGACGGAAATACCGAATTCTTCTTTGGTGAAGGCGTGGCAGAAGCCTCTGTAGCAGGAGGAGTTCTTGAAAGTAATTTCATTGGTGGATTAAAACCTACTAAGGGCGCGCAGGTAGTTATTGAATATATTCGTACTGATGGTGAATCTGCGAATGGCGCAACTGATTTCAGCTATGCTGATACTCTGCAATATATTGTAGTAAACAAAATCATCGAAAACTGGTCGGATTCTCCTGACTACGTTGGAGCTGATGGTGGTGGGGAACCTGAAGACATTGAACGTATTCGCGAATTAGCACAAATTAAGCGTGAATCTCAAATGCGTTGCGTGTCTAAAACTGACTATGAGTCATTCGTTAGCTCGCGATTTGGTTCTATTGTGCAGGCAGTACAGTGCTTTACCGACCAAGATAAGCCAGGGTATGCGTTTATTGCAATTAAGCCAAAATCTGGACTGCAGTTAACCGCCGTTCAAAGAGAAGACATCCAAGATTATCTTCGTCCATTCTGTCTTGCTCCCATTACCCCTTCGGTAATGAGTCCAGACTACTTGTTCATCCGTCACAATATTAAAGCCTCTTACGCGCTGAATAAGTTACAAGAATCTGAGCAGTGGTTACAGTCAAAAATTATAGACTCAATTAATAGATATTACGTTGATGAAGTTGAAATGTTTAACAAAAATTTCAGTAAATCTAAATTATTGACCTATATTGATGATACTGACCATTCAATCATCGGTTCTTCTGTTGATATTCAGATGGTTCGTGAAATTGTCAACTATTTCACTCTTCCTAGCGCAGGTATTAAATACTATAATACTATTACTCCGCGGACGTTACGTTCTGGTGATTTGGTCTTTACTGTCACTCCAACTGCAGATTCATATCCAGTTAATATCGTTGGAACTGACCCAGATAAAAATGGTAAAGGAAATATGGTCATTGGACCATTTAAACCAGGTGATATTAAAGAGAATACTCATATTCAGCCATATACTGAAGACGATTTTGATAGAACTACTAATGGAGAAAGAACTCGTTGGTACAAAATCGGTGAAGTAGATTATTATGGTGATAATATTTACTGGAGCCTTGGAGCTATTGGAGCCGATCCTCTTCAGTTTGAAGACCAAAGTATTGAGCTTTATTCTACTCCTACCCAGGATATCGTCTTCGCCCGCGATGGAACACTTATCGTATTTGAGAATGACCTTCGTCCTCAATACACAACTATTAAATTGGAGCCTATTACTCAATGACAATTGCACCGTTCGTCACCAGCTTACGAATTCATAAGCTATCTGCGAATCAGGTCAATATTCGTTGGGATGACGTTGGTGCAAACTTCTACTATTTTGTAGAACTGGCCGAAACTCGAAACAGAGCGGGGGAAGTTATCCCCGCTGATAACTTGAGTTGGTCTTCACTGGGTTATACCGCGGATAATGATTGGTTCGAACAAAATCGTATTGAACCGCTTACTTATTATAAAATGCGTGTTCAAACTACGTCAGCAGGGTTTGAGCCGTCTGAATGGGTTGAAACAGAAGAGTTCCAAACTTTCGAAGAAAACGCATACACATTTGAGCATATGCAAGAATTCAGTTTAGTGAAAGAATTCATTAAACAGAAGTTTTCTTTAAACAACATGTCGTATGTTAACTTCAACACATCTGCCATGATGGCGTCTTTGATGACTGAGTCTTTTCAGTTTAGTCCTGAATATTCTCATTTATCAGCTATTGAAAACTTCGTTGTAGGTGAATCTGGATATCATGAAATTCAGGGACCTATTGAAGCAGTGTGTGTTGATAAAAATAGAACTATGCTGGGAGAAATAGACGGAATTTTGTATCTGTTTGAAAGATTCCAACATATGGTTAAAGTATCAAATGATAAAGGACAGAATTGGCAATACGTTCAGTTATTTAATGACCGTGTCGGAAATCCGGTTTCTAGAGTGGTAATTTATCAATCTAAAACTACTTCTTATGTTTTAGGATATGATAAAATCTTTTACGGAAGGAAATCATCTGACGTACGTTGGTCATCGAATGAAGTTAAGTTTAGCGATAATGAAGTTACATTTGCTAAATTGGGAGACCAGTTAAAGCTTGGCTTTGAAGTAGAGTTATTCGGAACGTATGCATCATTGCCTGCTGACGTTACCAAATATGCTGAAGCGTTTACATGTAATGATGACTATTTGTACGTTGTTGCAAAAGACACTGTCCGTAAAGTTAAATTAAAAGATGCTCCAATAGATACTGACCCTTTAAGTCCTACATTTGGTGAAAAGGTGTTTGAAAAGGAAGTATCTCATATAACAGGCAATCCTAAATCTGTATGCTTTAAAATGGATTCCGTTGGAGGCAAAATCTTTGCCCTTATTACCGGGGAAGTTAAAACCTTAGGATTAGACCCAACAGACCCAAGGAACGTTGTGGATTCTGCAACTAAAGGCGTCTATGTTTACCAAGAAGGCACAAATACTTGGAAGCGTGTATTTGGTAATACCGATGAAGAAAAACGTCGTATAGAGCATTTATGGACTTCTATGTCAACTGACGGAAAGGAAATATTCTTTTCATCAGCTAATTTTAAGACAACAGAGTATGCTCAGGATATTGAGCTTGAGACGAAATATCCAGAACTAATTTCTACCGCAGTTAAAAATGTTAATCCAATTCAGTATCACTCTGATAAGCATTATCACATGATGAGTTTCAGAGCAGATGAATTTTCAAGATGGGAAACATTTGTTCCTGGACCTATGAGGTTTTATGCTGAACCGTGGTTTGTATGGATGGCTCGCGAAGGTAACAGATGCTGGATAAGCACATCAGACAATGCTGTAGTCGTGTATAATGATATTCTTTATCAGAAAAGAGTAGATACAGCAGCACAGGGAACTACCGAGCGCATTCTTTCGGAAGTGTGGGATAAAGGCGACGCAACGTTTTATTGCCCTCCAGTTTCATTTAATGGATTTTTGCAGTATGCTTCTGGCATCATGTTTCACGAACCAGACGGAAAACTGATAGGCTATTACGCATTTGACTACCGTGTTCGTGACCAGGTAACGCTTAACTGGAAACCAACTGATGTAATGTTTAAGGCGTTTCTGCAGAACCAAACACGGGAAGAAGACTGGACACCTGAACATACTCCAGGCTTACGTGACCCAGATTTGCGTCCGTATCTTACTAAAATGATGCCGGATAGTTACTTGCTACAAGATAGTAATTTTGAGCACTTTTGTAAGTACTATCTCCAATTCCTTTCAGATGGAAATGGAACGCATTACAACAGTCTCGTTAATCTTGTTAAGAACAAATATCCTCGTGAAGAAAACGCATGGGAATATCTGTGGTCTGAAGTTTATAAACGCAACATTTATCTGAGTAAAGACGCTCGTGACGCTGTCGTCCGTTTCTTTGAAGCACGCAAGAATGATTTCTATGCTACTAAAGGAATTGAAGACTCATATAAGTTCCTGTTTAAACTTCTTTATAACGAAGATGTTGAAATCGATATTGAGTCAAAGAACACTACCGAATATGACATTATTGTTGAAAGCACAAATATTTCTGACGATTTAGTTGGTCGTACGATTTATACTGCTTCCGGTCGTAGTAATGTGACTTATATCGAGAGAGAATACCGGGATGGTCGTCTGTTATGGCGTATTACTATTCATAACTTATCAGGACGGTTCATTGAAGGCCAGGAAATTAAATCAGAGCGTACGGACTTTGAGGGTATTATAGTTCAAGGTGTCCGTGGAAAGGATATGCTGAGTAATAACATTGATTATATAAACCGCAGCCGTTCTTACTATGTTATGAAAATTAAGTCTCAGCTTCCTACTTCTCGTTTCCGCGACGATGTATTAAGGTTTGTTCATCCGGTAGGTTTCGGTTTCATTGGTATAACATTGCTGACAATGTTTATCAATAGTGGCTTAAATATGAAGCATGTTGAGACTATCATAAATAAACTCAAAAACTATAAATGGGATGCAGGACTGCCATCAGTTTATCCTGATAGAGTTGCTATTATCGCTTCAGATGATACAATAGAAAGAGACCCAATAACCAATGAGCCTAGGTATTCTTCACGTGCTCAAGCTGGTGAACCTTTCCCGTTACCTGCTAACTATAATCAAGAAAATAACAATAGTGTTATCGCTGGACAAAACCCTGGACAACGACGTAAGCCGTTAAGTCCTACGTTTGACCAATCAGCAGTAACGTTTGCTAATTATCGCGATTTAGTTAACCAACGTCTTAAAGACGATGCAGGTAATCCTCGCGATCCTGAAAATCCGCCACAGGTAAAAATTGATGAGTAATTCAACAAGAGCAAGTTCAACGCGTAGCACGATTTATCGTGCTATCATTACATCTAAGTTTAGAACTGAAAAGATGTACACATTTTATAAATCGATTGGTCCGGGAACGGACCAAAACACGTTGTATGTTTCATTTGGTAAAAGCACTCCGTGGTCAGATAACGAATCTGAACCTGGGTTTGCACCTCCATACCCGGCCGATAATGAAGACGGTGTGGTTGATATTTGGACAAATATGATGGGTGCAGTCAAAATTGAATCATCTATGCTTGACTGTGTTGTTCCAAGAAGAGACTGGGGAGATACAAGATATCCTAATCCGCGCACATTTCTAATTGGCGATATCGTTGTTGCTAACTCTGCGCCATATAACAGAACTGATGCTGGATTTGGATGGATGGTATATAGATGTATTGATGTTCCAAAGAATGGAATGTGTTCAATTGGTAATCTTACAAGCAAAGAAGAATGTATTAAGCTTGGGGGTAAATGGACGCCATCAACTATTTCCGGTTCAGCGCCTCGTGGGCGTGGTGATGCAAACGGTACCGTCGATTTGGGTGATGGATATCTTTGGGAATATCTATATGAAATTCCAGCCGACGTATCAATTAACAGATGTACAAATGAATATATCGTAGTTCCTTGGCCAGAAGAGATTGAAGAATCTCCAGTTCGTTGGGGATTTCAAAATAACTTAACATGGCAGCAAAACGACTTTAATTTGATTTATCGCATGAAATGCAATACTATCAGGTTTAAAGCGTATCTTGATGCGGTTTATTTTCCGGAGTTTAGTCTTCCGGGAAATACTGGGTTTAGGCAGTTGTCAATTATAACTAATCCGCTTGAAGTTAAGCCAATGCCAAATTCTCCTAACGTTAAGGCTGAAAAAGGTTGGTATAGCGCTTCTGGTCTTGAAAGACAGTCAGGTGAAATGATTTACATGGAAAATCGACAACCTATTATACGTTCAATGGACCAAACAGAAGAGTTAAATTTAATTTTCGAGTTTTAATTATGGGGAGCCTTTGGCTCCCCATTTTTATATAAATAAGACTATACTTTGATATGAGGTTAACCTATGTATACAGATAAGGGTAAAAAAATAATTGACGTCGGTGAGATTGGTAATGCTTCTACCGGCGACATTCTGTATGATGGCGGTGTGAAAATTAATGATAACTTCGACGCCATTTATAACGCCTTCGCTGATCAACGATTATTTGCAGCTGGTGGTGGAGCTTTAAACCAAAAAATCCACGCAACGAGTTATTACCAAAAGATAAAATTTGGAGATGCTAACTCTGCAGGGACAGTTCCAATGGGGTCATGCATAGATGCTGATTGCTCAGAAGGGGCAGTTCAAATTCGTCTTTCAAAAGGTAAAGCGGGAGAAGCTGTATTCGTTGTAAATAGTAATGGCTCAGCATCAAAAGCTAGATCCATAAAAATAACAACAAACGGCGAAGGTGTAGCAGATGCATTTAAAGATGGATCGCGAGAGTTGATTATCAACACGCCAAGATGTAGAATTGAATTGTGGTGTGTTGAAGTCAAAGCTAACGGTGCTGCAGTTTGGGATTATTCAATTTCAAGTATGTTTGGCAGCACATATTCGCCATTAGAAGCTACATATAATTTAACGAGTTCTCCTATTAATATTCGGCTTGGATATAACGATGATTACTCTACTGTTAAATTGTTATTAAGCTTCAGCGCAAATCCAGGTGGTCAAACCATCAAAAGGCAATCATCTGAAGTCATGCTTATGATTGACCCAACTATTACTTCATCAGCGCCAAACGGAAGAGTATTTGACACTGAATATGCAGTGTTAAGAAGCGGTGAATCATCTGAAAATGAAAAGATGTATTCTATTTCATACTCTATTAACGCGCAGAAAGATTTAATATGCACAGCTTCAACATCTTATGGAAACGCACGTTTGGCAGTTAAAGTTATTGCTACACAGACCGTAGGGGTATCTCAATAATGAAACAAAATTTGATAGTAGGCCAATCAGTAGATGATGGGTCTGGTGATTACCTCCGTAAAGGTGGTCTTAAAATTAATAACAACTTTGATGATTTATATTCAGAGTTAGGTGATGGTTCAGTTCCATTCGCAGCAGGTGCATGGAAAACTTTTAAAGCTAGCCCTACTGGAACTACTTTAAATGCTAAGTTTGGTCAGGCCTTTGCTATTAATACCCAGGCAGCAAGAGTTAACGTTCAGCTTCCAAAGGGTACAGCCAACGACTATAACAAAGTTATTAAACTTCGTGATGTTTGGTCAACCTGGCGATTAAGCCCAATCACAGTTATTCCTGCTCAAGGCGATACATTAAAGGGTTCAGCTTCTCCTAAAATTTTCAATACTAACTTCCAAGATTTGGAATTAGTTTATTGCGCCCCTGGCCGCTGGGAATATATTGAAAATAAAACTGTAGATAAGCTAACTAATGGTAACTTAAGTACTGTAGCGAAAAAATCAATTATTGCTACTGCGGGTCAGACTGACTTTCTTAACATTTTTGATGGCGTAGAATATAACGAAGACTCGCTTAATGTATATCGTCGTGGTAATATTTTATATTACGGTGAAACCAGCGTTATGGATAAAGCCAACGCTGATTACGGTTCTCCTGGAACAGTAGCAGGTAAATTGGTAGAATTAAACGGTAAAGACATTCGTTTAAAAGTTCCATGTGTTGAAGGGGAAGTAATAACATTTGAAACCTTCCTAGATGGAATTGGTGTTTATCGGTCTTCATACAACAAGTTGGCTATCCAGATACGAGATTCAGCCCAGACTACATCCCAGACGATTCCTGGGTCAATGATAGTAGATAACCTTGCTACTCTCCGCAGAATCACTCTGGATGACATGGGTGTACTTCCAGGCGTAGGGGTAAATCCTAACTCGCTTGAAATTTCATTGAACGGAAAGGAATTACTTGAAGCTGGAACTGCTGGTCTTCCTTTATTTTATTGTGAAGGCGCGGAAGGTGGATACGCAGAAGACTGTATAAACAATGGTGGTCAATGGGTAAATTCTAACCAAGACTATAGACTGGAATTTGACTCAACTGGTACTAACGTCGAAGCTATTATTTTTGGTGAGGCGTTTGAAGATAAAGACCTTCTTACCGTCCGTTGGTTCAATAATAACATCGGTACTACTATGGATATTGACGATATCATGGCAGAAACCGACCAAGTGTATATGAATGCTGAGCAATTAGTAACTCTAAAAAATCGCATTGAATACACAAATTATGATGAACCTAATCAGAAAAATATGCGTCCGGTTGCTGACGATATTATGATTAAAGTCAATAATATTGCAGCATTTTTTGACGTAATTTATCCGATTGGCACGATTTATGAAAACGCTCACAACCACGCAAACCCTGCTGACTATATGGGATTTGGGGTGTGGAAGCTTTATTCACAAGGCCGTGTTACTGCTGGTTGGAATAATGATTCATCTGATCCTTATTTTTCGCGTAACAACAATAACTTAAACGAAAATGGTCAGCCATCATTAACAGCAGGTGGAACGGTTGGAGATTTGACATTTACGTTAGGAAAAGAACACATTCCTGAACTAATGTCAAGAGATAAAGTTCTAATTTCAGACCCTGAACATGGAAGCGTAGTTATCGGTGGATGTCAATTAGACCCAGACGCGCAGGGACCAGGTTATTCTAAATACCGTGAAGACACTGTTGCGGTAAACAACGGTGTAGTTCCAAATGACATCACTAAAATTCAGCCAACAATCACCGTTTATCGTTGGATTAGGGTAGGTTAAAATGACGATTGAAACTAAAACTCGTGAAGGAGCTAAAGTTAATTCAAGATTAGCTGCTTTTTCAGAATATCGCGTTGACCCGCAAAATATTGCGGTAGGAAATACGGCTCCTATAGGGAGCCTAACCTTTGAACAAATGGATTTAGGGGTTTGGTATCCAAATACTGAAGCTGCTATTAATGATTTGATGTCATTGCAGTCAGCAGAAATTGGAACTATTATTTGCAATGACACTGGAATATCTCCACAGCCCGCACAGCAAATTACGCGTGCTACTTTTTCAGGTGTCGTTGCGTTAGAGCCAAAAGAAGACGGCTCTGTCGGTGACCCAGTAATAATTCATATTCTTGGCTTACCAATTAGAATTGCAAACGGTGATGACTTTGCAGCAGTAGCAACACGTTGGTATGATAAAGTAAAAGAATTAGAAGCTGTTGGAAAGGTTGTTCAACAGGTTACTCAATCGCCGGCAACACCTCAGTATGTTGATATTATTCATTTAGATTATCAGAACCATAATTTTGAAACATATAAAAAGTATGGTTTAACTGTTGAATTTACTATTACTTCACCAGCTAAAGCAGGTTATGGGCAATGGGATGCTATCGGCAACGAATCTAAAACCTTCGGCGCGAACACATTTACTTTCCACTATTTTAGAAGGATGGGATAATGGCCCAGAATAACTATAATCACTACAGTGATTTGGCCAAATATACGATATTTGACCCAACAAATACACAATGGCCTGTTGCTATAAAAGACGTCCAATCAGCGTTAGAGCTGATTGGTAGCTGGGCAAGAACTGATACCGGATTACCTGTAGCATCTCCTACAGTAGCCGGTGTAATTCGCACAGCAACGCAGGCTGAAGTTGATGCTGGAACTATTGGTAATGCTGCGGTAACTCCTGCTACATTAAAATCCACAGTTACCCGTCCTGAAGCAACTACAGCAGTTCTTGGCTTAACACGGTATGCTACTAATACTGAAGCCGCAGCATTAACCGCAGGAAATAGAACTATTACCGCGGCGGCTCTCGGTCATGTGTTTAAAACTGTGAAAGCCCAAGAAAACGTAGATGGAACTGTTAGGTTAACTACTGCGGCTCAAGCACAAGCAGGAACTGACGAAACTACCGCAGTAACTCCTAAGCGTGTTGTAGAAATGATTGGAAAGTTCAGTGTCAGTCCTCCTAGTTATACCTCTGCGACAGAAAGCAACTTGGGATTAGTTCGTGTCGCAACCCAAGCCCAGGTAGCAGCAGGTGCTGTTCACGATGGATACGCAGTAACTCCAAAAACCTTCATGGAATCAAAAGCGTCTGACAGTGTATTTGGTATAGTAAAATTTGCTAAAGACTCAGATGTGGCTTCAGCTACTTCTAACAATTTGGCTGTTACTCCAAAAAGTCTTCAAGCGCTAAAATCCACCAAGGATAAATATGGATTAACCAGATTATCAGGTTCTCCAACTACTGATGCTTCATTGGCAGCTGCGGCAACAGATGCTGTTTTTAAAACCCGTAGAATAAACGGAAAAACTCTTGACAATGACATAACGATTACTAACAATGATATTAATTGTTATACAAGACAAGAATCTGACGGGCGTTACATGCCAGCTGGAACCAGAGTAGGTAATGTTACTTGGGTTGAAGGACAATCTTGGATTAGTCGAGGTGCAACGTTTACATGTAATGCACCATGGGAAGCTTCTAGTAGATTAGCTCTAAATGTTAATGTAAAATTTGAGCGTAACAACGACGGATATGACAATCGTATTTTCAGATTTGTTGTAATAGTTAACGGTTCCCAATGGGGCGGTGAACTTACTCTTAACATCGAAAATACTAAAGGCGGAAAAAATGGTCATTCATGGAGATTTGAAGCTTACGCATCTAGCAACTTTTTCTTCAATAACATTCCTCCAAATGCCACTGTTCAAATAAGACCAACAGAAGACAGTCGTATTGTATTTTATGACTGCATGCTTACATTCTGTACAAATAGACCGTAAGGAATAATATGACCAAACTAGTAGATTCGCTTCCGTTTGTAGACGGAATTCCAGACGATTTTCAACAGAGAATTAATTGGATAAAAAATACAGAGCCTCTTAATGGGGCTTCAACCCGCTATGGAAATGATGGAGAACTGAATAGAGCTTCTGTGCAGATTCAGAAAAATGTGGTTCAGGTACATAACGATTTGAACAACGTTGGAACTGCTGTAGAAAATATTCAAGTAGATGTAGACCAAATCAAAAAATCGTTAGAAATTACAGGTTCTTCTGACGCCATTGAGCAGGTTTATATCAATAAAAAGAATATTGAAAAGCATGATGGACAAATTCTTAAATTAGAAGAAGACACCGAAAAACTTCGAACTGACCTTGATTTTCTCGAAGAGGATGTAGGTGTTTATGATTCTAGTAAAGATGACTATTACAGAACAGTTCGTGATAATATAGTTTGGGTTAAACGTGAAATTGGTGCGTATCCTGGGCAAGATGTTAACGGACAGCCTAAGCAAGACGCTCCAGGTTCTGGTATGAAATACCGAATCATCAACAATGCGTCAGCTATAGTAAAACATGACGAGCGTATTCAGGCGCTAGAAGATGCATACAATGATTCAGACGTAGGTTCTCTGACTATTGAAGTAAACGACCTGCGTAAAGAAGTTGGTCCTAAATCCGGAGCTACGTCAGCTTCAATTTATGCAAGGCTTGTGAATAACGCTGATGCTATTTCCGCAGCTAATAATGAAATCTTTGCTATTAACCAAGCCATTGATTTTACCAATCCAGTAAAAATTGGAGCTCGTACTACTAGATTAGAAAACGATTATCGTATAGTTGACGCAACACTTAACTCTGCACAAACCGGGTTAGTTCCTCGTGTCAATAATATTGATGCTCGTTTGGGGTCTTCTGATAAGCCTGATACTATTGAAGGAAAAATTAGTTCTCTTTCAACTGACCAAGGGTACATTTCTGATGTTGTAGGACGTGATACTTCATCAGGGCTTCAGGGTCAAGTAGCATGGATAAATCAGCAGGTTGGTATTGTTCCTAGTGGACAGCAAGTTCCTCCTGGTTCAATTTTAGCGAGAATGACAAATGTTGAAGGGATGCAAAACTCTCAGCAGTCTGCTATCCAGGACATTCAAGTAGAACTTGGCAATAACAGCGAAGGGTTAAAAGGTTCTGTATTTACGTTACAGACTCAAATGAATGGTGACTTTTCGTCAGAAAATCCGGTTCAGCGGGATGGTGTGTATGCCACTGTAGTAGAATTGCAAGATAAATTCGTGACTGCAGTTACTGACGTAGAACAAGATGGAGCATACCTCCGTAAACGGGGCGAATGGTTTAAGAAGCCTTCATCAATAGGTGAATTCAGTAAAGAAGATTTCACTGTTGATTTAAGTTCTGATGCATTGGTAAATCCTAACTCATTGGTCGCTGCTTCATTTAATGCTGGCATTCGTATTGTTGATGATATTATTGTTGATGACGATGGCGTATTTTGTGTAGAAACTGATACAGTTATCGAAGCTTCTGATTCAGATAAAGCCGTCCAAATTGTTATTCTCGTCAATAACATTGAGGTGTTTACTTATAGCCTAGGTGTTAAAGCAGTAACCGGCGAGCAGCTGTTGAAAACCAAGAAACTTATTAAGTTTTCGTCTGGCGATGCAATCAAAATTGTGTATAGAGCTGCTTCAGAAGAATCAAAAGTTCCTGTTAGTATTAAATCATTGGATATTACTATTCATCCAGCAGTATAATGAAAGGGACCTTCGGGTCCCTTTTTCGTATAAATAGAATATAAAGAGGAGCTTATATGTCATACAACACATACAACCCAAAAACGCTTAAAGACGCTATACTTCGACGTCTAGGAGCGCCGGTAATTAATGTCGAAGTAACTGAAGACCAAATTTATGATTGTATTCAACGAGCATTAGAGTTGTATGGTGAATACCACTTTAACGGATTGAATAAAGGCTATCAAGTTTTTTATATTGGAAAAGATGAAGCCGATAATGAAAGATTCTTGAATGGCGTATTTGATTTGCGTGGTCGTAATGTATTTGCTGTCACTCAAATCGTTAGAACAAATGTAGGTTCATTAACTTCAATGGATGGTAATGCTACCTATCCGTGGTTTACTGACTTTTTAATGGGAATGGCCGGAATTAATGGCGGAATGGGGTCAAGCTGTAATAAGAGTTATGGACCAAACGCTTTCGGTGCTGACCTGGGCTATTTTACTCAATTAATGACTTATTGGTCGATGATGCAAGATTTGCTTGCCCCACTTCCAGACTATTGGTATAACTCTGATAATGAAATGCTTAAAGTAATGGGCAACTTCATGAAGGGAGACATTATTGTTTGTGAATGCTGGACTAAATCATTTATGAATACCGACATGATGGTAGGTAATACTGCAGGTTACGGCTTCGCTGGTGAACAAACTTCCGACCATTGGGGCTTAGGAGATAGGTATCAGAATCCTAACCTTCGCAATAACGGCCAATATGCGGGTGAAGGTAATACAAATAGAGAAGGTGCTTATAATAATCGTTGGGTAAAAGATTATGCTACAGCACTGACTAAAAAATTGTGGGGTGAAATTCTGTTTAAACACCAAGGGCTACAATTAGCCGGCGGCGTTACAGTTGATGGCCAAACACTTAAAGTAGAGGCCCAAGAAGAAATCGAGAGGCTCCGAGAGGAACTTGATTTACTTGACCCGGGTTGTCCTATTCTGTTGGGGTAAAAGATGACTACATTTAATTCTAGTTTATTCGCTAGCCTTGAGGATTACCGAGGATACAATAAAACTAATGAGACAGAAATTCTCAATCCTTATGTGAATTTTTATAATCACAGAAATAGCCAAACGTTAGCAGATGTTTTATCAGCTGAGGCTATTCAAATGAGAGGAATTGAGTTTTATTTCCTTCCTCGCGAATATAACAATCCGGATTTGCTTTTCGGAGAAGACCCATCAAGTAAATTCACCAAGGCTTGGAAATTTGCTGCTTACTTAGACTCTTTTGACGGTTATTCTGGTGATAACACGTTCTTCAGTAAATTTGGTATGATGGTTAATGATGAAGTCAATTTGACTATTAATCCTAATTTGTTCAAGCATCAGACCAATAATTCAGAACCAAAGGCAGGTGACCTGATTTATTTTCCTATGGATAATTCGTTATTTGAAATTAACTGGGTTCAGCCATATGACCCATTTTATCAGTTAGGTCAAAATGTTCAACGTAAGATTACTGCGCAGAAATACATTTATTCCGGTGAGCAGCTTCAACCAGAATTGCAGCGCAATGAAGGAATTATCATTCCTGAGTTCTCTGAACTTGATTTAGAACCAATCAAAAACATTGATTCTCTTGCTGATATTTCTGACGTGCAATACGCAGAAAGCGATGCAATCAATAAAGAAGCCTCTGAATATGTTAATCCGTATTATGTTAATAACGGAAGAGGACTTGAGTCTCCTCCTAAAGCAGATTCGTTTGATGACGGATTTTTTGAATAAATAAAATAAAGATGGGACCTTTGGGTCCCTTAGGAGAAATCATGTTTGGACATTTTTATAATTCGTCCTTACGCCGGTACATTGTACTAATGGGAGATTTATTTTCTCATGTACAAATTGCTCGTTGGCGTGAAGACACTGGACTAAAATATATTAAAGTACCTATCACTTATGCTTCAAAGGAAAAGTTCCTTTCTCAACTCGGAAAATGGACTGCTATCCAGTCTACCGAGAATAAAGCAAAGATAGAAACTGTTTTGCCAAGAATGAATTTGCACTTGGTTGATATGCAATACAACGCGATGTATAAAACATCACAGTTGAATAGAACAAAATCATATAAAACCCCTTCAAAAATTACATCACAGTATAATCCTACTCCGATTAAGATGATTTTTGAATTGGGAATTTATACGCGCAACCAAGATGATATGTATCAAATCATCGAGCAAATCGTTCCTTATTTTCAGCCGCATTTTAACACGACTATAACTGAGCTTTACGACAAAGACACAAGCTTTAATCGTGATGTTAGAATTGTATTACAGTCATTTTCTCCGGATGAAGCTGTTGATGGAGATAATATCACTCGTCGTAGATTAGAATGGTCGCTGATGTTTGAAGTCAATGGATGGTTATATCCTCCTGTTGCCGAAGTTGACGGCGAAATTAGAACCATTTATTTAGATTTCTTCGCTAACAGCAAAGAGCTAACTCCAGAAGGAAACTTTGAATCAGTAGATAGCGAAGTCACTCCACGAGATGTTCAACACGAAAATTGGGATGGTTCTAGCAAACAGACGTATTCTCACGATATTCCTATTCCGGTAAATCCGGAGGCTCCTGGACCGAGAGGTGAAAAATGAGTGACTTACAATTAGATATGGCTAAATTACTAGACATCGAAGGAATTCCCGGAATAGAAGGGCAAGAAATTCCGGTTTATGAAAAATTAGAATTAGTCGAAGTTAAATCTAATCCAAATGATCGTAAACCTGACCTCGAAGACGACTATTCTGTCGTTCGTAAGAATATGCACTTCCAACAACAAATGTTAATGGACGCAGCTAAAATATTTTTGGAAACTGCAAAGAACGCTGATTCTCCTAGACATATGGAAGTATTTGCAACTCTTATGGGTCAGATGACCACAACTAACAAAGAAATTCTTAAGCTTCATAAAGAAATGAAAGACATTACTTCTGAGCAGGTTAGTACTGGAAAAGGAGCTAATCCTCAACAAGGAATGAATATTCAAAACGCAACAGTCTTTGTAGGTTCTACTGCCGATATGATGGATGAGTTTGGAGACGCCTATGAAGCACAAGAAGCTCGAGAGAAAATAGTAAATGGAACAGACTCAACCGTTTAACGTTCTGAGTGATGCACATCCTTTAAATGACGGTAAACAAGTGGTTATTCGCCACCCGTCTGAAATGGAAACGAAAATTGAAAATGGAGTTCGTTTCTTTAAATCGCAGTGGGATGATAAGTGGTATCCTGAGAAATTTGAAGACTATCTTAAGTTGCATGGGATAGTTAAAATTCGTTTGCAAGGTGAAGACCCAGCTCATTTCCAAACGTTTAAGGATAAAAATAATAAGCGCACCCGCTATATGGGATTGCCAAACCTTAAACGAGCAAATATTAAAATGCAGTTGACGCGTGAAATAGTTGCAGAATGGAAGAAATGTCGAGACGATATTGTGTACTTCGCAGAGACCTACTGTGCAATTACTCACATTGACTATGGTACCATTAAAGTCCAGCTTCGTGATTACCAGAGGGACATGCTGGAAATCATGGCAGCCAAACGTATGACTTGTTGTAACCTCAGTCGTCAGCTTGGTAAAACTACTGTAGTAGCAATCTTTCTTGCGCACTTCGTGTGTTTTAATAAGGATAAAGCAGTAGGTATTCTTGCGCATAAAGGCTCAATGTCTGCGGAAGTTCTCGACCGTACTAAGCAAGCAATTGAATTACTTCCTGACTTTCTTCAGCCTGGTATTGTTGAATGGAACAAAGGCTCAATCGAATTAGATAATGGCTCATCTATTGGGGCATACGCTTCGAGTCCTGATGCTGTTCGTGGTAACTCATTTGCAATGATTTACATTGACGAATGCGCGTTTATTCCAAACTTCATCGATGCATGGCTTGCTATCCAACCTGTTATTTCATCAGGTCGTCGTTCTAAAATTATTATCACGACTACACCAAGTGGATTAAACCACTTCTATGATATTTGGACTGCAGCTGTTGAAGGTAAATCCGGCTTTACGCCTTATACTGCAATTTGGAACTCGGTTAAAGAACGTCTATATAACGACGAAGATATGTTTGATGATGGGTGGCAATGGTCACTTCAAACTATCAGTGCTTCTTCTCTTGAACAGTTCAAGCAAGAGCACTGCGCTGAATTCCATGGCACATCCGGTACTCTTATTTCCGGTATGAAACTTGCTAATATGGATTGGATTGAAGTTACTCCTGACTCACACGGGTTTTATAAATTCAAAGAAGCTGAAGCAGACCACAAGTATATTGCAACCCTTGACTCTGCTGAAGGACGAGGTCAGGATTACCATGCACTAAATATTATTGACGTAACCACATCTGAGTGGGAACAAGTTGGAGTATTGCATTCTAATACAATTTCTCACTTAATCCTCCCAGATATAGTTATTAAATATCTAATGGAGTACAACGAAGCTCCGATCTATATAGAACTCAACTCTACCGGCGTTTCTGTAGCGAAGAGTCTTTATATGGATTTAGAATATGAGAATGTCATTTGTGATTCAATAGTTGACTTAGGAATGAAGCAGACGAAAAGGTCAAAGGCCGTCGGATGTTCTGCACTAAAAGACCTTATTGAAAAAGATAAACTCATTATTCATCATCGTGCTACTGTTCAAGAATTTCGTACTTTCTCTGAGAAAGGAGTGTCATGGGCAGCAGAAGATGGATATCATGACGATTTAATTATGTCACTCGTAATTTTCGCATGGTTAACAACACAGCAAAAATTTGCTGATTTCGTGGATAAAGATGAAATGCGTTTAGCATCTGAAGTTTTTAAACGCGAATTAGAAGATATGAACGACGATTACGCTCCTGTAGTGTTCGTTGACGCCGTGAATAGCGCAGAATATGCGCCTCAAGAACATGGTCTTTCATTTGTATAAATAATAAAAAGCAAACAACATTGAGGATATATCATGCCTTTAGTCTCTCCTGGAATTGAGCTCAAAGAAACGAGCGTACAGAGCACGGTAGTACTTAACGCTACAGGTCGTGCCGCAATTGTCGGGAAGTTCCAATGGGGTCCTGCATATCAAGTTACCCAAATCACTAACGAAGTTGAACTGGTTGATATGTTTGGTGGTCCTAATAACCAAACTGCTGATTACTTTATGTCAGCAATGAACTTTCTGCAATATGGTAATGATCTACGCACCGTCCGTGTAGTTAACCGTGAAGCTGCTAAAAACGCATCTCCGCTGGTTGATAATATTGAATGGACTATCACTACTGCTGGTAGTAACTATGAAGTTGGCGACAAAATTACGGTTAAGTATGCAGACCAAGTCGTAGATGACACTGGTTCAGTTACTGCGGTAGATAGTGACGGAAAAATTAAGTCGGTGTTCATTCCGACTTCGAAGATTATTGCATATGCAAAAAGCATTAATCAGTACCCAGATTTAGGGTCTTCGTGGACAACTACCATTACTTCACAGAGTTCTGGTGTTTCAGCTGTCATTACTTTAGGTAAAATTATTTCTGAGTCTACAGTTTTACTGACTGAACATGAAACTGCCCATGAAGAAATGACAAAAACCGAATTCCAGACTGCTCTTGCTAAGTATAAAATGCCTGGAATTGTAGCTGCGTATCCTGGCGAGCTCGGAAATCAGTTAGAAATTGAAATCGTATCAAAAGCTGCATTTGATAAAGGTGAACAGCTGACGATTTATCCGGATGGTGGAAAACGCGCTTCGACTGCAAAAGCTGTATTTGGATATGGTCCTCAGACCGATACCCAATATGCTATCATTGTTCGTAGAGATGGCGCGGTAGTCGAATCCGCAGTATTATCGACAAGCCGTCAAGACAAAGATATCTACGGAAATAACATCTTTATTGATGATTATTTCTCCAAGGGTTCTTCACGCTATATATTTGCCACTGCGCAAGGATGGCCTGAAGGATTTTCCGGTGTTATTCGTCTTGGTGGTGGGGTTTCAGCTAATGAATCAGTTACTGCTGGCGATTTAATTCAAGGTTGGGATTTATTTGGTGACCGTGAAGCATTGCGTGTAAACCTTCTGATTGCGGGTGCTTGTGCCGGTGAAACAGATGAAATCGCAAGCACAGTACAAAAACACGTTTCGTCTATTGCAGATGAGCGTCAAGACTGTTTAGCACTCATTTCGCCTCCAAGGTCAACGATTGTAAATATTCCTCTGACTCGTGCTGTTGATAATTTAATCGACTGGCGCCAAGGCGATGGAACTTATGATTCTGCTAACATGAACATTAATACCACGTATGCGGCAATTGACGGCAACTATAAATATCAGTATGATAAATATAACGACGTAAACCGTTGGGTTCCACTGGCTGCCGATATTGCGGGTCTGTGTGCTCGTACTGATGATATTGCTCAGCCTTGGATGTCACCGGCTGGATATCGTCGTGGTCAGATTTTAAATTGCATCAAATTGGCAATTGAACCGCGTCAGGCACATCGTGACCGCATGTACCAAGCAGGTATTAACCCAGTGACTGGTCAAGGTACAGGTGAAGGTTTCATTCTGTTTGGTGATAAGACTGCAACCACTGTTCCAACTCCGTTTGACCGAATTAACGTTCGCCGCTTGTTTAACATGCTGAAGAACAACATCGGTGATTCTTCTAAGTGGCAGCTGTTTGAATTAAACGATAACTTTACCCGTAGTTCTTTCCGTATGGAAACCAGCCAATACCTCGCAGGTATTAAAGCTCTGGGTGGTGTATATGACTTCCGAGTTGTATGTGATACCACGAACAACACCCCTGCTGTTATCGACCGCAACGAGTTTGTAGCGAGCTTCTACATCAAACCGGCCAGATCGATAAATTATATTACGCTTAACTTTGTTGCTACAGCGACTGGGGCGGATTTCGATGAGTTGATCGGACCACAATAAATTGTACATTTTCGCTAAATCCTGATATAATTGCACATATGAAATATTATGTGCAATTAAGGAAAACCAAGTGATTATCTCTAAATTTGTTAAAGTAAAAATAATTCCTAAAAATTTTAAATACTTTTCGGAACTTGGATACAAGCTGTCTCCTCTAGGTTCACCTAAGCATGGATTCAAATACTATTCAATTGATATCAGTGTTGACCATCTTGAACCCGGGTCAAACATATATGTTGATTGTGTTTGTGATAAATGCGGTGAACAATATTCACAGCGTTATTGCAGAGACACTGACGTGTGCTATGATTGCCGTAGCGGAAAATTTAAGCTAGGAAATACTATTGGAACAGCTAATAAGGGTAAAGTGTTGTCTTCGATGACAGGAGAAAATCATTCTCGCTGGAATCCAAACAAGACAGAATATAATGAATATGCTAGTAAAGTTAGAAGAGAAACTTCTAAGCATAAACCAATTTATTCTACATGGGAAAATTTTGATAAGATTGGACTATGTGGAATACCTGGAGCGTATCAATTAGACCATAAGGTTTCTGTTGCATATGGGTTTTACAACAAAGTTCCTCCTGAAATTATAGGAAGCATTGATAATTTAGAGATAATCACTTGGGAAGAAAATCGGTCAAAATCAAAGAAATCTAGTATTGATTTATGGGATCTATTGAAATGAACCCCAGGACATTCTGGGGTCATCTAACCTTTAGATGATAAATTATATTACCGCACACTTTAATAGCCTCTATGATGATGTAGTTAATCGAGAGGCTATATAAATATCTATAGGAAACAACGATGGAATTAACAGACATCACTCGTGCGTTTGAATCTGGTGACTTTGCACGTCCTAACCTGTTTGAGGTAGAAATTCCTTATCTGGGTCGTAACTTCAGTTTCAAATGTAAAGCAGCACCGATGCCGGCAGGTATCGTAGAAAAAGTTCCAGTTGGGTACATGAACCGTAAGATTAACGTCGCTGGTGACCGTACTTATGACGACTGGACTGTTACCATCTATAACGATGATAAACATGAAGTACGTAAGGCAATTATTGCTTGGCAGGCTCAGGCCCACGCCCAAGGCAATGATATCTCTGGTATGACTCCAGCTGATTACAAAAAGGTTGCTACGGTACGCCAGTTTAGTCGTGATGGCAAAACTATCACAAATGAACACACCATTACTGGTCTGTGGCCAACTAACGTTGGTGAAGTACAGATGGACTGGGATTCGAATAATGAGGTAGAAACGTTCGAAACTACCTTTGCTATTGACTGGTGGGAATAATGTTATGGGGCTTCGGCCCCGTATCGAAGTTCTGTGAGTTATTTGCTTAAATATCTGACAAAACTTCGATATAAATATACTTATAGATAATTTCGGAGACTCCAATGGCCTTTCATATTTTGGACTTATTCGCTCCGTGGGAAAAACGTGACGAAGCTGAATATAAGCAACAAATCAACAATGACCTAGAGTCAATCACTGCTCCAAAATTTGATGATGGAGCTCGTGAAGTTGAATCAAACGAAAACGAAATCCAGTATAATTCATTCAACCAAATGATGTTTGGTTCCAATGAACCTGGAATGAAAACAACTGCTGATTTAATCAACACTTATCGCAGTTTAATGAATAACTACGAAGTTGACAATGCTGTTGAAGAAATAGTTTCTGACGCAGTTGTATACGAAGACGGTCATCCAGTAGTTTCTCTTGATTTAGATTCTACCGATTTCAGTCAAGCAATTAAAGACCGCATTCTTGAAGAGTTTAATACAGTTTTAACATGCCTTAATTTCGAGAGAAAGGGCGCTGACCATTTCCGCCGTTGGTATGTTGACTCAAGAATATTCTTCCATAAAATCGTCAACACCAAGAAAATGAAAGACGGAATTCAGGAACTGAGACGTCTTGACCCGCGCAACTTACAATTCATTCGCGAAATCGTTACTGCTGATGACGCTGGTACTAAAATCGTTAAGGGGTACAAAGAGTATTTCATTTACGATACTGGCAAAGAAAGTTATTACGCAGATGGTAGATTATATTCCGCCGGAACAAAAATTAAAATTCCACGCGATGCTATAGTATATGCACATTCTGGACTAGTTGATTGTTCAGGTCAAAACATCATCGGTTATTTACACCGAGCCGTTAAACCCGCCAACCAGTTAAAGCTATTAGAAGATGCGTTGGTAATTTATCGTATTACTCGTGCTCCTGACCGTCGTGTGTTTTACATTGACACTGGTAATATGCCTTCTCGTAAAGCGGCAGCCCATATGCAACATATTATGAACACGATGAAAAATCGCGTTGTATATGATGCATCAACCGGTAAGATTAAAAATCAGCAACATAATATGTCAATGACAGAAGACTATTGGTTGCAGCGTAGAGATGGTAAAGCAGTTACTGAAGTAGATACTCTTCCTGGTATGTCCGGTATGAGTGATATGGATGACGTCCGTTACTTTAGAACAGCGTTATACATGGCATTGCGAGTTCCTCTTTCGCGCATGCCAGATGCAAATAATCAAGGTGGTGTGCAGTTTGATGCTGGCACAACAATTACTCGTGATGAGCTTGATTTTGCTAAATTTATTCGTAGATTACAGCATAAATTCGAAGAAATTATGCTTGATCCACTTCGCACTAATCTAATTCTTAAAAAAGTTTTGTCTAAAGATGAGTGGGAAGACGAAATAAATAATATTAAGATTGTGTTCCATAAAGATTCATATTTCACCGAGTTGAAAGATGCTGAAGTTATGGAGCGTAGAATCAATATGCTCACAATGGCTGAACCGTTTATCGGCAAGTATATTTCTCATAAGACAGCAATGAAAGATTTCCTTCAGATGTCAGATGAAGAAATTGAACAAGAAGCCAAGCAAATTGAATTAGAGTCTAAAGAGGCTCGCTTCCAAGACCAAGAAAATGAAGAGGATTTCTAATGGAAAATTATATTTCCGCAATTGAATCCAGAGACCTCGTAGCAGCCAAAAAAGCTTTTGGTGCAATTATGGCTGAACGGACATCTGGTTTAATTGAAGAGCGCAAAAAATTTATCGCAGCGTCTGTCATGATTGAGGGTGAAGAGCCCGTTGACGATGAAGATGAAGACGACGAAGATGAAGATAAGTCTGAGAAAGACGACGACGAAGAGGACGAGTAATGCTTATACTGCCTGAAAATCATGAATTAGTTATCGACGCTGTCGAAGCTTTTCTTCCTGAAGCACAGGCACGTTTTGATAAGTTGTCCGCAGCGCTTTCTAAAGATGATATAAATAAAATTGTAGAGAACATGGTTACTTCTGAGCCTGATTTAGCAATTGCTTTAGGTTCAATTAACGAATCTCTACAATTAAATGAATTTATCGTTAAGCACGTTGATTCTAAAGGTACTATTACCCGTACCAAAGATCGTAAAACACGTGAGCGTAACGCGTTTCAAACAACCGGACTTTCTAAAGCTAAACGCCGCCAAATCGCGCGTAAAGCAGTAAAATCAAAACGTGCTAATCCATCGGCTCAAACTCGTGGATTACGTAAACGTAAGAAAGCACTTAAACGCCGTCAGGCTCTGGGGCTAAGTTAATGGAAAACCTCAATGAACAACTTTTAATTGAGCATTGGGGTCAACCGGGCGATGTAATTGATGGTAAACCCATGCTGGAATCTATTATCGTTGAAGGCGAAAATGAATCTGGCTTAAAACCTGGTCTGTATATCGAAGGTGTTTTTATGCAGGCAGAAGTAGTAAACCGTAATAAACGTCTTTATCCAAAACGCATTCTTGAGACTGCGGTAAGCCGTTATATTAAGGAGCAGGTTGCTACTCGTCAGGCTCTAGGAGAATTAAACCATCCACCTCGCGCAAATGTTGACCCGATGCAAGCCGCAATCATTATCGAAGATATGTGGTGGAAAGGCAACGATGTTTATGGGCGAGCAAGAATCATCGAAGGAGACCATGGTCCAGGTGATAAATTAGCCGCTAACATCCGTGCTGGTTGGATTCCTGGTGTATCAAGCCGCGGGCTCGGTTCTTTAAAAGACTCAGGAAAAGGATATAACATCGTACAAGAAGGCTTTCGCCTGACTGTTGGTGTAGACGCAGTTTGGGGTCCTAGTGCTCCGGATGCATGGGTACAACCGAAACAAATTTCGGAAAATACCTCGGCACAAGTTGCCAATAGTGCTGATGATGCTTTTATGGCTCTCGCAGAGAAGTTAAAAGCGTTATAAATAATTATGTAACTTAACACAGGACATCAAAAATGCTTAAAGAACTTTTAATGACCGAAGCTAAAACTATCGATGCTTCCGTCGCTCTTGACAGTATTTTCGAATCAGTTCAGCTTTCTCCGGAAGCTAAAGCTAACTTCAGCACTGTATTCGAAGCAACAGTCAAAAAACACGCCGTAGCTCTGGCAGAATCTCATATTGAAAAGATTGCTGAGAAAGCAGAAGAAAAAGTTGAAGAAGAAAAAGAAAAAGCTAAAGAAGAAGCTCGCGAAGAGCTGAAAGAAGCTGCTTCTAAATACTTTGACCATATCGCTGCCGAATGGATGGCGGAAAATCAGCTGGCGGTTGACCGCGGTATTAAGGCTGAACTGTTTGAATCCATGTTTAGCGGTATGAAAGAACTGTTTGTTGAGCACAATGTTGTAATTCCTGAAGAATCAGTAGACGTAGTCGCTGAAATGGAAGAAGAACTTGCTGAGCAAAAAGAAGAAACTGCTCGTTTATTTGAAGAAGTTTCTAAGCGTGATGCTTATATCAATTACGCCCAACGCGAGTATGCTATTCAAGAAGCAACCCGTGAATTGACTGATACTCAAAAAGAGAAAGTAGTTTCTCTGACAGAGGGTATGGATTATTCTGACTCGTTTTCAACTAAGCTGAAAGCTATTGTTGAAATGGTGCAGGGTTCTGTAGAGCAGTCTGTAACGGAATCTGCCGATATAAATACTATCGACAAAGAAGCAGACGGTTTAAACTTCACAACTGAAGCAGTCGAAGAAACTCCTGCGACTAAAACCCCATCCGTTATGGATGCTTATGTAGCCCAAGCGGCTCGTCTTTCTTAATTTAAAAGGTTATACAACACATGAAAAAGAATAAACTTATCGAAAAATGGCAGCCGCTGCTTGAGAACGAAGCTCTGCCGGAAATTGTTGGCGCTAGCAAAAAAGCTCTGATCGCTAAGATTTTTGAAAACCAGGAAGCTGATATTAATCAGGCTCCGGAATACCGCGATGAAAAAATCGCTGAAGCATTTGGTTCTTTCCTGTCTGAAGCAGAAATTGGCGGTGACCACGGTTATGATGCACAGAACATCGCAGCTGGTCAGACCTCTGGTGCTGTAACCCAGATTGGACCGGCAGTTATGGGTATGGTTCGTCGTGCTATCCCTAACCTGATTGCTTTCGATATCTGTGGTGTACAGCCGATGTCTAACCCAACCGGTCAGGTATTCGCTCTCCGCGCTGTTTACGGCAAAGACCCGCTGGCTGCTGGTGCTAAAGAAGCTTTCCATCCGATGTACGCTCCGGATGCAATGTTCTCTGGTCAGGGTGCAACCGAGAAATTTGAAGCAGTTAAAGCTGGTGGTGCTCTGACTGTTGGTGATATCGTTGTTCACGATTTCGCACAGACCGGTCGTGCTCATCTGCAGGTTGTTGAAGATTTCACTGTAGACGCTGGTGCTACCGATGCTGCTAAACTGGACGCTGCAGTTACTGCCGCTCTGGAAGCTGGTAAAGTTGTAGAAATCGCCGAAGGTATGGCTACCTCTGTTGCTGAACTGCAAGAAGCCTTTAACGGTTCGAAAGATAACCCGTGGAATGAAATGGGCTTCCGTATCGATAAACAAACCATCGAAGCGAAATCTCGTCAGCTGAAAGCACAGTATTCAATCGAACTGGCTCAGGACCTCCGCGCTGTTCACGGTATGGACGCTGATGCTGAACTGAGTTCAATCCTGGCTACCGAAATTATGCTGGAAATCAACCGTGAAGTTGTTGACTGGATTAACTACTCCGCTCAGGTTGGTAAATCTGGTATGACCCAGACTGTTGGTTCTAAAGCCGGTGTATTCGACTTCCAAGACCCGATTGATATCCGCGGTGCTCGTTGGGCAGGTGAAAGCTTTAAAGCTCTGTTGTTCCAGATTGACAAAGAATCCGCTGAAATCGCTCGTCAGACCGGTCGCGGTGAAGGTAACTTCATTATCGCTTCCCGTAACGTAGTTAACGTACTGGCAGCTGTTGATACCAACGTATCTCCGGCAGCTCAGGGTCTGGGTCGTGGTTATAATACCGACACCACTAAAGCAGTATTTGCTGGTGTTCTGGGTGGTCGCTACCGTGTATACATCGACCAGTATGCTCGTCAGGATTACTTCACCATCGGTTATAAAGGTGCTAACGAAATGGATGCTGGTATCTACTATGCTCCGTATGTTGCACTGACCCCGCTGCGTGGTTCCGATCCGAAGAACTTCCAACCGGTCATGGGGTTCAAAACCCGTTACGGTATCGGTATTAACCCGTTCGCCGATTCTGCTGCTCAACAGCCGAAAGGTCGTATTACCTCTGGTATGCCTTCTATCGTCAACTCTGTTGGTAAGAATGCTTACTTCCGTCGTGTATGGGTTAAAGGTATCTAATACCAATAAGGGAGCCTTCGGGCTCCCTTTAGTTGTTTTAATGGATATAAATAAACTTATAAATCCACAGAGGAAAGCGCAATGGCTAAAATCAACGAACTTCTGCGCGAGTCAACTACAACGAGTAGCAACTTAATTGGTCGCCCTAATCTCGTTGCATTAACGCGCGCAACCACTAAATTAATCTATACCGATCTTGTTGCTACACAGCGTACTAAACAGCCTGTAGCAGCGCTATATGGCATCAAATATCTTAACCCTAATGGTGACCTGACGTTTAATACGGGTGCAACTTATGCAGGTCAAATCGGGGCGAAAGAGCGTGAGTCAATTGAAGAACTCACTATGGCAAATAAAGACTCATTCAATAAAGACGATATGTTCAAATATCAGAATGTGGTCTTTAAAGTACTTAAAGATAGCCCGTTTACTGGTACAGCTGAAACCGACGAATTTGGAATTGTATCTGAAGCAGTAGCAGCTAATAATATTCGTATGTTGTCAGATGCTGCAGTCACTGAAAAATTTGAAGGACCTGATTCAGACCCAATCACCGAAGCCAGTTTTAAAATTGATAAATGGCAGACCCAGGTTAAATCACGTAAGCTTAAAACAGATTTAACGGTAGAATTAGCTCAAGATTTAGAAGCTAATGGGTTCGATGCTCCAGAACTTATTGATGATTTACTTGCTACTGAAATGGCAGAAGACATTAATAAAGACATCTTGCAATCATTGATTACGGTTTCTTCTCGGTTTAAAGTAGCTGGTGTATCCGATAAGGGTGTATTAGATTTAACTAAACAAGATTCTGCTCCGGAACAAGGTCGTACTCTGTATCGTTTCATTTGTGAAATGAATTCAGCAGTTCAACGTAATACTTCTTATTCTGGTACTTATGCAGTAGCATCTACTCGTTGTGCTGCGGTGCTGGCAGCTTCCGGTTGGTTAATGCAGAAGAATGATGGCACTATTCCGGACAACGCGTACGGTATGCTGAATAACGGTTTACCTCTTTATTGTGATACTAACAGCCCAGTTGATTACGTTATTGTTGGTGTTAAGGCAGAATTTGGTGGGAAGGAAACTGTAGGTTCTTTATTTTATGCGCCATATACCGAAGGCTTGGATTTAGACGACCCTGAGCATGTTGGTGCATTTAAAGTTATTGTTGACCCAGCTAGCTTGCAGCCTTCTGTTGCTTTACTGGTACGATATGCGCTGTCAGTTAACCCATATACTGTAGGATTGGACGAGGACGAAGCTCGTGTGATTAATGCTGCGGATATGGATAAGATGGCAGGAAGAAGTAAGATGTCTGTACTGCTCGGTGTTAAGTTACCTAAGCTTATTGCGGACTAATTTATGGGGAGCTTCGGCTCCCCTTTTTGCTATAAACTAAATATGTCAAACCTCGGGGAGTATTCCTCCTCGAGGGATTTAAACACATTCTTATCATAGAGATTAACACATTCTATCCCATGCCTGCGGGCTATATCAACAGCTACTCTCGTCCCTCCAGATACACTCCCGCATCTTTTTTCAGGCGCCCAATATAATACCTTATCTACAGGCTCAGTGCATTCTAGGCCCAATACCTGCATAGAATTCCGTGCGAATAATGTCTGTACTATTTTCGAGCATTCGTCCCAGTACGACGTAACTTCTCTCGCCTTAATGATGCTTTTGATTTTGGCTTCGTTTGATAACTCAGACCATACAACAACGCCTGTATCAGGAAAGTGACCACAAAAGCCAGAATAAGGAATAATCCTACAAGAATTTGACCTATCGTATTTCGCCAACCACGCTTCATCTGAACCCGGAGCTCCACCTGAATATGAAAAATGCCCCTCTTCCGAGAGGCGTTGACCTATTGTAGTCATTAGACTCAGAACTCTGCGTGGCGCTTCTCGTGAACCAATAAGCGCCAATCTCATTATTCTAAAACCTCATGCCATTTACTACGAATAGTGTTTTGAATTAAAGTAGTGATTTCTTTCTTAACAGCAGAAGGATTATCAGCGAATAGCATGTCATGACCTTCACGTGCTGCTTCGTTAATGATATCTTTCATAGTCAGTCCCATAACACGACCAAAATCTTTAGCAGTTACAGTACCAATATGAGACAGGACGTTACTTACCCGGTTCCAGGTTACATATTCAGAAAAGATTTCCAGAACACGCTTATCATTCTCGGTGAGTTCAACCTTAGCTTTAATAGGCTTATCAGATTTAGCTTTCTCGCTGAACTTAGAATTCTTGCACTTAATAGCTACACGGGTACCGTTATTAAAGAATTTAGGATTAACCGGTTTAAGAACATAACCTTCAGCTACACCGGTTTCAGAAGAAGCTTGTGGACCGAACACATGTTTATTTGCATGTTCAAGGTCAGTCGTGTTAACAAGTTCATTGTAGTAATTGACAATAGATTTAAAGTCATTTACGTACTGAGATAGCTCAGCGAATGAACCACGACCAAGCAGTGGAGCTAATTTAAGACCAAGACCAGTAGCAAACGATTCTACTACATAATCGTCCCAATACTGGGTTTCTCCGCCTTGGTCAGCAAGAATATCAAACACGTAGAAATCTTTATCACCATAATCTACGCCCCTTCTGAATACCACCGCCAGCAAATTCACCAAAGATTTGAACAGATACTAAATCCATGGCGTTCAGCATGTTCTGCATCTTAACGAAAGAATCCTTATACTTCTTCATGATAATCTCATGGCCAAAGAAGCTTTCACCTTCTAAAATAGGACCAGTACGCTTAGCCGGAACGATTTCGGTAGGAGTAATAATCACACTGAAGTTAGTGCCATGAATCTTCTCACGAGCCACCCACTCAACGGTATGCACATCAAAACCAGCACCACGAATTTTCTCGATGAACTTATTGTTGTAATGGTTCTCGAGACTAGAATATTTTGCAAACATTATAATTTCCTTAGAATGTGATTTTCATAAAGTCAGTATCACCATTACGCTGGGCACTGGTATAATTTGTAACAAATCCTTCATCATGCAAATAATTAAGAACACTTGTAATATGTTTCTTAACTAAACTGCTAGGATACATAATTAACTCACGTTGACCCGCTAAAGCGGTTTTCTCAATCTGGGTTAATACTTCTTCTTTTGCTGCTGATAATTCTTCTGTGGCTACGTTAATAGCAGTATTAGCCATTCTATCGGCAAGGTTCATAATTTTTCTCTCAATAAATAAAATAAAACCAGGAGTCTATCTTGGTCAAAATGGTATCAGAGGATTTCCCCTGAGCTCATTATACCACATCGATTTTTAAAGCAATTAATATCCGCTTGGAACAAAGCGATACATTAATTTGTCATGTTTATTTCGCATGATTTCAAACTGATTTTTAGGTCCAACTTCTAATACTAACGGAACATTTACATCCATTAGCATCCAATCAATTTTTCCATACCGTTCTTTAATCAAATCCGAGATTTTGCGAGCACCGTTTTTATAATAAGTGCTATCAAATATTCGAGCCATCATATTATCAACAAATCTCGAAGCAGAGCGCCAATCATTAATACTGTTTGCAGCAGGAGCAAACTTACGCTCTAGGAACATCTCAAGTTTCTCTTCTACCCTTTTATCTACTTTAGACATTATAAAGTCCTCATGTGTTTAACAAGTTTCTTATGACGAGATTTTATACCAACGTTTGTTAAGCGTTTTCGATATACAACTTTCTCTTTTTGTTTAAACCGCTCATGTGCTTTCTCAACAGAGACCCACAATTTAGCAGCTTCTGCTGGAGTGATATCTAATGCTCTCGCAATTTCTTGAAAATCTTTTCCGCTTTCATGCATCAAGTGAGCTTGTAATGCTTTCATAATAACCTCATCTATGTGACGAGGACATAATAAACCAATCCGTGAATAGCAAAAAGGGAGCCCGAAGGCTCCCGAATATTACGGATAGATAATACCTGCTTCCAGCGCAGTACGATGAACAATGTATCCATTTCTAGATTCTTGTACATCGACTTCTGGATAATCATCTAGCATTTTAGCTAGAGTATACCGATGCAGGTAATAATCGCTGTCAGGGTCGTCGAGTTTCCAATCTTTGCCCTCAACAGTCATTCGTTGGATTTCATCCATTACCCACCATCCACACCAGATATAGGCTGTTCCACGGAACGGTAGAGGATGAATATACGGAAGTTCTCCGTCTGGCTCAGGGGCTACTCTTTTAGTAAAAGCAACAACAATACCTTTAGTTGCAGTTCCATTATTATAGTCTGGGGCAGAAACCGTTACTTCACAATTCAACGTGTAGCTAGTTTCTGTTGATTCAGCTAAGGTAATTGTTTTACCTGTTTGGCCAGAAATAACAGAAGAGCCACGTTTCCAAACATAAGCAATGCTTGCTCCTGGCGGGGCACCAGTAACATCAGCTGTGACTACTTGGGATTGACCAATTTCTTTAGAAACAGAAGTTGGGCTCAAAGTTAAAGTAATCGCAGGCATAGTTTTGTTATTAACGGTCAGAGTAGTTTCTGCTTCAGCCGTTTCAGGACCGCCTTCAGCCGGAGTAACAGTAGCAACTACTTTAACAGTCTTACTGCCTGCAGGTCCTGCAGCAACATAATTCATAGCTGCGGTAACAGAAGATTGTTTTACACCATTTACTGTCCATACAAACGTTTCTGTGCCTTCAGCTGTGGCTCCAGAAGTTGTTGCAGTAAAATTGGTTGTTGCTCCAATGACTGCCGAAGCAGCCAAAGGAGCAATAGATACACTATAAGCCATAGGTGTTCCTTATTTTAAAGTTACAAATGAAGAATTACGTGTTTCACGAATCATAACAGACCCGTTTCTTTTGATGTAATAGATTAAACTAAACAGTGTCTGGTGTGCTGATGGGTGTTCAAACGACGTTGGCCGAGATTTCCAATCTGGGTTATCTTTAATCCATTGGTAAATCCACCATGGAAGGGTGATATATCCTGGGTTCTTACCTAGCAACTGCATGTTTGGACTAAAGTTTTCAGGAAGCTCAATGATTTCGTCTGTTTTAATAATTTTAACTACTTTGTCCATTGCTTTGGAAAATTCTTCAGGGTCCGTGATACTAACCGGAATATTGGTAACTTGTCCTTCATCATCTATATGAATAACGCTGTCTCCAATAGGAGCTTCAGCATAAAATCCTTTATCATTGATAGAAGGAGTTTTTACTTCAAATCCAGGGTCATTTACTTTAGGTGTTTCTTTATAAAAATCTGGGTCAATATCATGAATTTTAACACTTGCACTTACTGGAGCATCAAACAGCAGTTTTGCTTCATCAGACGCTTCATCATTGAAAAGTGCTTTTCCTTCAATTTCATCATCTGCTTGGATTAAATCAGCAATTGATAGACCATCATTGTCTTCTGGCATAGGCTCATCGGCCAATTTAGCCAGTTCTTTTTCCAAATCAGCAACCATATTGTCAAATGAGCGGGTCTTCTTCAGTTTAATACCGAAGGTTTTGGCATATTCGTCGAGCTTGTCTTTAGCTTCTTTTTTATCGAGTGCCTGAATTTCTTTAATATAGTCTTTATCTAGCATTGGGTGTGCCTCATGTAATGTATAAATATGATTGTATTTATAAACTGAGGATAGTACAGTGCACGACATCCAAGTCAAATTTAAAGATTTTAGTCATGTTCATATTGAGTGTGATGACTCAATTTTCTATGAACTCAGAGACTATTTTAGCTTCGAAGCCGATGGATACAGATTCAACCCGAAATATCGCTATGGGCATTGGGATGGACGAATTCGTCTGCTAGATTATAATCGTCTCTTACCATTTGGTCTTGTTGGCCAAATTAGAAAATTCGCTGACCAATTCGGATATAAAGTTTATTTCGATCCAACTATATTCGAGCAAGAAACTCTTTCACGGGAGGATTTCGACACGTGGTTAGCATCTAAAGAAATCTATTCAGGATTAACTAAGATTGAACCCCATTGGTATCAGAAAGATGCTGTATATGAAGGTCTAGTTAATCGACGTAGAATTCTTAATCTTCCAACGTCTGCCGGTAAGTCTCTTATTCAGGCATTACTTGCTCGTTATTATGTAGAAAATTACGAAGGCAAAATTCTTATCATCGTTCCTACTACAGCGTTAGTTGACCAGATGATTGATGATTTTTGTGATTATCGTTTATTTCCTCGCAATGCTATGCTGGGTATTCGAGGTGGTACTGCTCGTGATTCGAATGCATTAGTTTATGTATCTACCTGGCAGACCGCTGTTAAGCAGCCTAAAGAATGGTTTTCTCAATTCGGCATGATGATGAATGATGAATGCCATCTTGCAACGGGTAAGTCAATTTCAACAATCATTGCGGGTCTCACCAATTGCATGTTTAAGTACGGACTGTCTGGTTCTCTTAAAGACGGCAAAGCTAATATCATGCAATATGTTGGCATGTTTGGTGAAATCTTCCGTCCGGTATCAACTTCTAAGTTAATGGAAGACGGACAAGTAACTGAGCTTAAAATTAATACAATCTTCTTAAGATATCCAGATGCAGCCGCAAATGCTTTAAAAGGAAAAACGTATCAAGAAGAAATTAAATTCATCACCAATGTTAAGAAAAGAAATCGTTGGGTTGCTAATCTAGCTGCTAAGCTAGCATCGCGTGATGAAAACGCTTTTGTGATGTTTAAACATGTAGCTCATGGTAAAGAGCTATTCGAGATGATTAAAGCTACTGGTCATGAGCAAGTTTATTACGTATCAGGTGAAGTTAATACTGAAACACGTAATGCTTTAAAGGCTATGGCAGAAAACGGAAAGGGAATTATTATCGTCGCAAGTTACGGTGTATTCTCTACAGGTATTTCTGTAAAAAACCTGCATCATGTAATTTTAGCTCATCCCGTTAAATCGAAGATTATCGTTCTCCAAACAATTGGTCGTGTTCTTCGTAAACACAAAGATAAATCTTTAGCTACTGTCTGGGATATCATCGACGACCTCGGTGTAAAGCCGAAATCCGCCAATGCTAAAAAGAAATACACGCATTTGAACTATTGCTTAAAACATGCATTAGAGCGTATTCAACGATATGCTGATGAAAAATTTAACTACGTAATGAAAACGGTAAATCTATGATTAAATTTGAAGATATTTATGAAGCCACAATTCGTGAGGCTACTATCGATAACTTCATGAGTAAAATTAATGCTTGCCAGACCTTAGATGGTCTGGAAGAACTCGAGAAGTATTACGATAAGCGCTCTAAAGAAACTACTCTTGCTGATTCTGATGACATCATTGTGCGTGATGCTTTGGCGGGGCGTAGACAGGCTCTTGAAGCCGATTCTGAAGATGAAGATGACGAAGACTTCTAATACAAAAAAGCCCCAACCGAAAGGAAGGGGCAAAGCCAATTGGCTACATCAACACTAGACTAAATTAAAAGCTGCGTTTCTTGTAATTGCTCTTCTGTGTCTTCAGTGACAGGCAATTCAATCGCATAATTATAGCAAGCTCCGGGATGAACCGGGCCTTTGTCTGTGTGGACAACCAATGCTTCATCGATTGGTCCTTTACAGACGACACATACCGTATTCGACATGATTGTCTCCTTAGTTTACAGGTTTATTTATTACGCGCCAGCTTCAAACTGACGAAGGTCAATAATGTGCTTAATGCTAAAACCTCGTGACTTGATAGCATCCATTGCATCACTACAGAACTCCAAAAGAATTCCCCAATATTGCAATTTAGTATCTACACCCAAGATTTCTTTATCAGCGCTTAAAACAGTTTTCATTTCTGATTTTTCGTATACATCCATGCATACTTCACCACCAACCTCGCCACGGCCAGTGTAATAATCCAATCGTGCTTTAAGATTTTGCTTTTTGAGGGCATCTAATCTTAACATCTCTTTTCGACAAGTCGAGTGCTTACGCACCCATTTACCATACAGAACAGGGTTATTAGCCGCTTCATACTGTAGTTTAGTCTGGTCGATAATCAAATCATTATCCAATTCATCCTGTAATTCTTCTAATCTCATTCTATCTCCACTCTACTGTTTCTTGGGAAGGACTAGTCCCATTATACTCTACTGCTAGAGTTAGCATTACTACGCATCTGTATGCGTATACGTTCTAGCGTATCAGGGTCGTCTACTATAGAAAACTGCACGGTGACAATTATAGCGTTATCGTCATATAACGGAAGCACATCAACTGATAGACGGTTAATCCTAGGCTCATAATTACGCACAGCAGAGACTATATTACGCTTTATCGTATCACCAGTTAATGGAGTCATGTTTTCAAATAATTCGTTTGTGATATCACAACCAAACGCTGGGTCAAATGGCCGAGACCCCTTTCTGGTGGTTATTATTCCAAGAAGGCTATTTTTAACCGATCGTGCTCCTACCGTTTTTGACACATCAGTATCCCAAGCAAGTCGCATCTCTGGGTCAAGGTCAGAATATAGTTTATCGATATTGCTCATGACATAATCTTAAAGAATTCTTTAAGCCCCTTAATTACATGAATGTGAGAAATTCCGCATTCACAAGTAATGGGAACTGCCAATTGAACCTGTGGCTTCAATAGCATATTTTTGATGTTAACTACATCTTCGGTTGTAATAGCAGAATATAAATCATCGATTTCTGCATCGTTTAAATCATTAAAGTAAATCTGCTCATTTCCAACCACGATATAATCTATGCATTTTGATATCATCATTGGAATGTCGGAATCGTCAAAAAGATTAGGATACTTAAACTTTATCTTGAATCCCTTTAAGTCATACCAGAGGTCTTCTGGAGGATCGATTTGCGCATGTGTATAATTTAATGGCACAGGAATTTTACGCCCACAGGTGCAATTCCAGGTCACCTCATGATTAACCTCGCCTATACTGTGAGCCCAAAGTATAACTATAAGTAATTCCGATTCTTGTTTGTTTAACCCAGTAGCATTGGTGCATTCTCTGAGCAATGTTTTAACGCATTCATCGATTGTACCGTTTTTCTTCGCTGCAATTAAATTAGCGTATTCTTCTAGTGTAAAAGCTCGGCACTGGATATTCTTGCCATTTATTCTTGTTTCAAATTTATATGTGATGTTCATATCCACTCCTCTTATTCAATTATTTATAAATAGTATAAAGAGGATTACCTTATGGCCAACATAGTTAGATGCGAATTACCAGATGGTGTCCAACGTTTTAAGCCATTTACCGTAGAAGATTATAGAGACCTTTTATTGGTTAGAAACGACATGAACACCAAGTCTGAAGAAGAACAAAAACAGCTTATAGCAGAATTAATGGATGATTATTTTCATGACCATCCTGCTGAGTATCGTCCTTATATATTTCTTAAGGTATTTCTTTCAAGTATTGGTAAAACCAAAATACCAGTAAGAATGAAGTGCCCAAAATGCGGAAAATACAAGCAGTATCTTTTTAATCTTAACCAACCTCCGTTGGTAAATCCAAAAGTAGAGGTTGCTGGATTAACGCTTAAGTTCAAAAAACCTATAGAAATAATTGATGATACAGGTAAAATGATTTTAGACAACATTATATCTGTGAAGGATTCATCTGGGGAATACCAGTGGAATGAATTAAGCGATAGTAATAAATTGACAGTTATCGATGCTATAGATGTTGAAACCTTGGAAAAGATTTTATCGCAGATGAAGCCGTTTAACTTTGAGCTAAAGACGTCATGCTGTGATACCACGACAGTATTAAAATATGATAACATTGTTGATATCTTTAAGCTATTGCTACATCCTGACGAGATTTTCACATTTTACCAAATTAACCATAGATTGGTTTCCCAAGGTAAATATGACTTGAATTCTATAATGAAGATGCTGCCTATTGAGCGTGGCATAACCTTATCGCTTATTGAAAAGGACCTTAAATCATGACAACACAAAGATTAGGATATCCTAATATAAGCATAAAATTATATTCTGGATATGATGCGTGGCTAGCTAATAGATTCATTGAATTAGCAGCTACATTTATTACATTAACAATGAGAGATTCATTACGCGGGACTAATGAGGGTCTGCTTCAGTTTTATGACTCGAAAAATATGCATACGCGCATGAACGGTGATGAGTTAGTTCAAATATCTGTTGCAAACAGTAACACATCGAGAACACAAACCCGAATTTATGGGATTAAACACTTTACAGTTGGTGTTGATGATAAAGGTGATAGCATTATTACTCTTCAGCTTGGAACGCTGCATGACATAATGAATCTCAAGTTCAGCAGAGCGTTTTTTAGTTCTGCGTATGAAACTATAAAAGAAATGATAGGTGCAATGTATGTTGACCAACCATTGATTGCTCCTCCTATCAACGGAATTAACGCTTACGTCCCACGGGTTCCCTGGACTAGTACCCTCAAAGATTACTTACGATATGTTAGAAATGTAGGCATTTCTACAGACAACGATCAATTTATTTTTGCGTGGGAAGATATCACCGGAATTAACATGATGGATTATGAATCAATGATATCCCAGGATCCAAATGTATTCATGTTCGGGGCTCCTCAAACAATAGGTCAGTTTGCTGCAGGATTAAAATATCCATTAGCATGGGATTTTGAATGGCTTGTTAAATCAAATAGATATAATAGAAATCCCATGAAAAACGCAACGTTTTATGCACACTCATTTGTTGACAAAGATGTTACCCGAATTATTAATGGAGAAGGCCAAAACAGCGTATTCATTAATAGATCAGGCGGATATTCTGACATGATTTTTAGGAATGGCTATGAAGAAGCACTACGCATTTCTACGATGGCTCAATATGACGGGTATGCTCAAACTAAGTGTTACGGTAATTTTGAACTAACTCCTGGTATGAAAATCAATTTTGTTGATTTAAAGGACCAGTTCAGAACTGACTTTTATATAGATGAAGTTATCCATGAAATATCAAATAACACATCTATAACTAACTTATATATGTTCACAAATGGCTCTGCCCTTGAACCTGTAGATTTGATTAAGGTGAAAAATGAACTTAAACGTGATTCTTCCTATTAAGAAAATAGTAATAAATGAAAAGACGATATCAATTCCAAAACTGGGGTTAAAGCACCATAATCTGATGAAAGATGTTAAGGGTCCAGATGAAAACATGAATCTTCTTTTGGATTCAATTTGTCCAGGATTAACAGCAGCCGAATCTGATATTGTTGTATTACATTTATTAGCATTTAACAACAGAATAAAAGAAACGGTTGTTAAAGATGATTTTACCTACGATTTGAATAAGGTTTACATTTGCCAGCGATTAACTCAAAGGTTAGATGGTAAAGAATTCAAATTCAGAGCTCCTCCTCGTTATTCCAAATTAGGTTCAGTAGATTCAATTTTGAGCGAATTTCTTGAATCAGTAGATGGAAAACCAATGGATATAAACTTTATGAAGCTTCCAGCTTTTGTGACAAAGTGGGCTGATGACTTAGTAAACACTATAGCCATTGATGGACCTGAAGGACCAATCAAAGGCATGCTTAACGTAATGGAAATATTTGAATGACTAAGAAATCAGAAATGAATTCAATGCGTAGAAGAGTTATTGCTGACTCGGCTCCACAGAAAAAGGCTGAGTCTCAAGCTGATGCTCAGATTAATACGCTAGAAGATATTGGTCGTCGCTTAGACGACCAACAAGCGTCTACTGATTTGATTTCGGATGTAATAGAAACTAAATCAAACGAAATTATCAAATCAGTAGAAGATGTTTCAGCTGGTGTTGAATTAACTGCTGAAGCTTCAGAACGCACAACAGATGCTGTCTCGAAATTAAATGATACTGCATCATTAATTAATGATAAACTCACGAAGCTTGCTGACTTGTTATCTAAAAAGCATGATGTTCAACAAGATGTCCAAAAAACTGGTACTGGAACATCATTAGAAACGATAACAGAACAAGTCCCGGATGCTCCTACTCAGCAGCCATTGGAGGAATTACTCGAAAGGCTTATTCCTCCACAGGATGACAGACGTCCTGACGCGGATTTCTTTCCTAGCACAGAAGAGCAAGAGGAAAAAGCTGAGCCTAAAAAGGAAACTGAGGACAAGAATAAAAAGTTTCTTGACTTGAAATTTGGAGAATTAATTAAAAGCGTTAAATCTGGTTTTGGAAAAACCATTTCATTAACAGATAAAATTAGCAGTATGCTGTTTAGTTATACTGTTAGCGCTTTGGCCCAAATGGCGAAAACTGCCGCCATGGTTTTGGGCGTGATAATGCTTATAGATTTAATTAAAGTTCATTTTAATTATTGGACTAAATTATTCGAAAAGAACTTTGTTGAATTTAACAAGCAGGCTAAAGAATGGGGTCCGCTATTAACTGCAATAAGCGAGATGTCGAATGAAATAGTAAAATCATTCGTCAAAGGAGATTGGGGTGGATTAGCAAAAGCCATTGGCTCGGGTTTGGTTGATGTAATTGATAAGCTCGGAGAAACCATTATGCTCGGAATGAGTAAGCTTCTTGCTGGAATGTTACGCGCATTAGGATTTAACGATTCGGCAGATAACATTGAAGGCGCTGCTTTAGACAGATTTCAAACTGTTACTGGAGCAGAACTAGATGAAGAAGATGCTAAAATGAGAGCAAAATATGTTGACCGTCAAGAAAGAGAATATGACGAACAACCTGAATGGAAAAGAAAGCTTTCTGCTAAATTCCAAAAATTCACCGGTCAGATTGATGACGATGAATATAATAAATTGCTGAGCGGAGAGAAAAAGCAGTCAGCGTATGCAGACTTGCCAGAAGACGAACGCCTCAAAATCATCACAGCTCGTAATAATGCTGAAGCAGAACTCAAGCGAACAAAAGCGTACGTTGAAAAAACTGACGCATCTGATTCCACTCGATTAGACTCTGCTAAGGATGCAGTACAAAGCACAACCACCAGATATAAAGAATTGGAGAAATTATCTCCAGAAGTTGCAAAAGATTTAAAGGTTGAATTAGACCAATTGCAAAAGCTTCTTGATTCTAAAATATCAGAACCTGCTCCAACTGCCGAAGCTATACCTGCAACAGAACAACCTGAGGTTAAACAGTCTGCTTCTATTAAAGCCGCTGCGGATAGTCGTGAAGCTGCTCGTACACGTGAATCTAATACACAGTCACAACCTATCCAGGTTAATACCGCTGTAAATAAGAATAGCACATACGTTTATAGAACGCCTCCACAGACTTCGACAGCTGCTCCTGGAATGCAAGGCGCTATGAAAACCTCTTAAGGAAAAACAATGATTTTTGAAGAACTGGCCGATGGCCTTGAAAACATCAAAAAATCAGGAACTCGAATTTCCCAAGGTAAATCTAAACTGACGAATGCGCCTACCACTAAGGTGGCGCAGTTCCCAGCTGAACGTTCAGCTGGGAATGATTCCGCCCAAGATATGAGAGTACATGACTTATATCGCAATGGGTTATTATTCACAGCATATGATTTTAAAGGAAGAACTACTCCTGATTTGCGTTCATTTAGACGAGATGTAATGTTATCGTCTGTATTCGATTCACCAATGTCAGCATTGGCTAATTCATCAAGCTCTACCACTAGTACTGCACCAGTAGCTAATATTCTATTACCGCGGTCTAAGTCAGACGTTGATTCAGTTAGCCATAAATTTAATGATGTTGGGGATTCTCTTGTTACGCGTGGCGGCGGTACTGCTACCGGTGTATTAAGCAACGTGGCTTCTACTGCGGTGTTTGGGTCGATAGAGTCTTTAACGCAGGGATTAATGGCCGATAATGGTGAACAAATTTATAACACTGCCCGTAGTATGTATGCCGGGCCTGATAATAGAACGAAAGTGTTTACTTGGGATTTAACTCCTAGGTCTGCAGATGACCTTATACAAATTATTCGCATCTATGAAATTTTTAACTACTATTCTTACGGTGTGACTGGAAATTCATCATACGCAAAAGAAGTTAAAGCTGCTATTGATGAATGGTATAAAGGAACTCTTAAATCCGCAGCTCCAGATGGGGCTAAAGTAGAAAACACAGTGTTTGAGCAAATAACATCGTTTTTAAGTAATGTTATTGTAGTTTCTAACCCAACTATTTGGACTGTTCGCAATTTTGGATATTCTACATCAATGGATGGTAGAGAGGATATATTTGGTCCATGCCAAATTCAGAGTATCCGTTTTGATAAAACGCCGAACGGACATTTCAATGGTTTAGCAATTGCTCCTAACCTTCCAAGCACATTTACGCTTGAAATTACTATGCGTGAAATACTTACTCTTAATAGAGGAAACGTTTATATCGGAGGTATTGAATAATGTTTACTCTCGAAGAATTTAAGAGTCAAGCTGCTGATATCGATTTCCAGAGAACTAACATGTTCTCTGTTGTATTCGCTACTGTACCCTCTAGTAAAACCCAGGCTCTTCTAAACGACTTTGGTGGAGAGCTGTATAATAATATGGGTTTAGATGGAAATTGGCTTGGATTGACACCAGGTGAATTCAATCAGGGTATAACAACTATAGTGACACAAGGAACTCGGCAAGTTGTTCGTAAATCAGGTGTGAATACATTTATGATTGGCGCAATGACTCAACGTGTGGTGCAGTCATTATTAGGAGAATTTACGGTAGGTACTTATCTGCTCGATTTCTTTAATATGGCATTTCCAACAGCAGGATTGATGGTTTATTCTGCTAAAATACCAGAGAACAGATTATCATATGAAATGGATAAGTTCCATAACGCTCCTAATATAAAAATCACAGGAAGAGATATGGAACCGCTGGTTCTTTCATTTAGGATGGACCCAGAAGCAAGCAACTACCGGGCAATGCAAGATTGGGTAAATGCAGTTGAAGACCCAGTGACTGGTCTGCGAGGATTGCCACAAGACGTAGAATGTGATATCCAAGTTAACCTTCATGCTAGAAATGGATTACCTCATACTGTATGCTTGTTCTCAGGGGCTATGCCTGTAGCGTGTGGAGCTCCCGAATTTACATATGATGGAGAAAACACGATAGCAGTGTTTGATGTCACGTTTGCATATCGTAGCATGCAAACAGGTTCGGTTGGAAAACAAGCTGCTATGGATTGGTTGGAAGATAAGGCTATTCAGAAAATTGAGACGATTAATCCAAATCAAAGCTTAAGTGCTTCTGCTTCAAGACTATCGCGTTTAGGAGGTGCAGGCGGAGGACTTTCTAATATCACTACTACAACAAGTAGAATAATTTAGGGGCCAAATGGCCCCTTTGTTTTATGCAATGCAGCCAATAAACCCTGGCTCAGTACGAAGAAGTTTCATTTCGTTTGTGGTCCAAACTACTTTGACCGGAATAATACCTTCTGCTTTACCGTTTAGAACCGCTTCAACAAACGATGGTTCAGTTGGCTTACGGAAGATATCTTGAATAAGAACCGTCGGAGTACCTTCGTTAAACCCTTCAAGCATGATAAGAACTTCTTCATTGAACTTCTCTGCATCTTTAACATCAGCAGACCATTCAATACCGTTAAAGCGGAATACATGTTTCATATCAATTTCCTCATTGGTTTGTGTAAGTCTATAGTATCACGTCCTTGTGATAAGTAAACAACTTTATGCAAGTTTTTCTGGGATACCATCCAGGTTGATAGCACCAGCCAGTAGCTCCATGGTACGTGTGTAGCTAACCTTATCTGTAGAACGGTCTGGAGAGAAATAAATCTCGTTTAAAAAGCCTTTGAACTTGCTTTCTTCAAGAGGTTCCACTTTGCCTTGTTCCATCAAGATGTCACCATCATAGAGATGAACCGATTCATCGATTTGCTCTGGCGGAACTACCGTCATTTCTACCATGAATGTCTTGTTATTCGCTACACCAATTCCATTTCTAAAAGGAGTTCCCCATACTTTGTTGACTTTCATTGCCAACCCGCGAGGAAGAATAACTTCAGCCTCATCGCTAAAGCTCGACAAGACACCTGGGATAACTACCTTAACTTTATCAGCCCCATGAATAATGAACCCAAACTTAAACTCATCACCATAGGCAACTTCCTCGCCTCTATCAACTCTTTCCAAGTTGTCTGTTCCAATAACAGAAGATACCGCATCGATAGTTGTTTCTTTGTTTTCTAAATCAGAACTAGGTGCGTCTGGCATTAATGAATCACCAGCATTTGAATAAGCACCAAAGATAATTGGACTTAACGAAGTAGAAACATAGTTCTGGAAATAAAACATTTTAGACTCAATGTTATCTTTAAAGTCTTCATATTTTCCTCGCTGACCACGATACAAAAGAGTGCCTGGTTCAAGACGCAAACCTTTTTCAAAGGCAGAATCGAGCGGACGAATTTTCTTGTCAATAATCGGATCGCCTAAGCTTTCCATACCAATAAGATAGTTATTAACAAATGAATAACCAGAACCGCAGTAATGGTGTATTGCATCTTTTTCTTCTTCGCTTAAACGAGATTGCATTTCACGGTTATATTCAATTGCTTTGGATATAGAATCGCCAACAATTGACACATAAGCGGATATCATATAATTGACAAGATTTTGGTATTGACGTAAAGCTCCGAAATCGTCAGCTGGAGGCATATCAAATCCACGAGTAGCTACTTCAACGATTTTACGCATTGTTTCCATAGATGCAGGATTTTTAGCTTGAGCAATAACGTCAGCAACGTCTGAAATTCGTTGTTCAGCGATTTTCATTTTGTCTGAACCTGAAGGAATGAAAACCTTCCAGTCGTCATGCATTCTCGACATTTGGCCTACAAATAATCTCTCAACTGCATCACCAAAATTACTTCCATATCCGCCACGAACACGATAGTGCTTGATATCATCAACATAAAAAGGAATTGATTTTTCTAATCCGGCTTTGATATCTTTTTGGAGGTCTACCGTATCGCCTTCTGCGTTTAGTACTGGAGTGTTAGTAGTTAATTCGTACCAGCGTTCACGCTTATTTTCTGGCCAATCTTCATCAACATATGAAACAAATTTACCGTACTGTGCTCGGATTAAATCTTTTCGAGACACTTTCATTTTACTCATTACAGCGAGTTCAGATTTCTTGTCTTCTTTTTCGCCAATGGAATTAGCCAATGCTTCGGCTTTGGTAACGTTTTCGCCGGTTTCTTTAGACACATAAACTTCGCCTACTTTGGAATCTACTTTGGTGTAAAGTTCTTCTGAAATTTCAGGAATTCCTTCAATCTCTTCAAGCTTCTTACCTTTGCGAACCATAATGGAATAAGCATACTTACCTTTGTAGTAAGCCATATCTTTCATTAGATTGAAACGACCGCCGGTGCGAGTAGTAATCAACCGAGCAAGAATGCGTTGAATGGCTTTATCCTGTCCTTGCATTTTCTTCGGATTAAAGCGGAACATTACCGCATCAGCTTTAATTTGCTTAACTACTTTGTTGACGGTCTCAAAAATGGTATTGATAGCACCAATCGGGTCTTGGCCTAAACCACCTTTAAGCGCACCGATGTTACCTTTTTCGGATACAGAGAAAACATAGACCTGGATGAATTTATCACCCATCTTAATGTTCTTAACTGCATCACCTTGACCTGACCCTTGTACTAACCGAATCATTAAATTGTTATTACCCGGCACCTTAATCAAAAAGACCTGTGGTACCTTAAGTTTTGGCTTAACGTTCTCGACAGGATAGATTTTACTATTCTCTTCATCGAAAACTTCATTTAAAAGTTCCATGACATATCCTCGTTTGTTTATTCTATTTATACGAAAAAAGGCCCGAAGGCCTTAATTAATTATCGTTACTGTACGCCAAACTTGTAGTCCATTTACAGATTCATACTCTTCAATGTTTTCTTTGAAGTTTCTTAATGTGTTAATGTTATTAAACTCAAGAACTTCTGTGTGAACAGAAATACCCCCACGTCCGTCAGAAGATTTAGCAATCACTTCGTATAAAACTTTCATTTTATTCCTGTTGCCTCAGTAAAGTTAACACCAAACGCGGCTTCGAATGTATTAGCCACTTCTTTATCATATCTACGCTGTTTAATGATAGGTAAGAATAATCCTACTGTACCATCATCACGGCCTTCAGCAGTTACCCAACCATTGCATTCAAGTTCCCAGATAGTTCCCGGAAGAGAATCTCTAATTTTCCATAGATGAGTACGGTCAAGCTCGTGCAGTTCTTCGGGCTTATCTTTAAGACCAGAGCCTGCATTAACTCGAATACGACCACATTCTGATACGAACATTAAGCCGCCCATTTTACCAGGTTGTTTCCTATGCTCATATGAACCGACACACTTCAAATCGACAGTGATAACCTCTTTAAATTTGACGAGGTTCTTAGAACGCTTATCTTCCCAATAAGCACCGATATTCTTAAGGATAATACCTTCGAGACCTTGGTCTACGTATGTTTTGTAGATAGCCCGAGCTTCATGGATGTTATGTACAACATGGTTTTCAATTAGAATAACCTTGTCATAGCCTTTGCTCATCATTTCCAGTGCACGGAAGCGTACATCATAAGCAAATCCAGGAACTTTACCTTCGGAATATACTACATCAAGCGGAACATAATCCCAAACTTGGAATCTCATACCTTCCGCTTCTTCAGCAGAGATTGTTCCTTTGATTGCTTTATTAGCCAATCCGTTTGATTCCGTGCGAGCCGTCTGTTGGAATTCCTTAGCTTTACTTAGCTCAGGAAGCTCAGGCTCTTTAAACATGTCAAACAGGTCGTTTGTTTCTTCTTTCACTTCGACATGATACACCAACTCGCCATCAATCATCACACCATTAGGATGGCGTTCGCGGGCTTCTTTGGTCATCTCGATAAGTTGGCGCTTGAGTTTATCTAGACCTAGGTATTCATTACCGGAACGAGTAAGAAGAGTCACATCATCTAAATCATCTCCGCGGATTTCAGCGAAGCATCGGGCTCCATCAGCTTTAAGTTGTGCGAATGCAGGGAACTTAATATATGACAGTGCTTTCTCAGAATAGGCTGATGCTAACATCTGTGGCATCTCAGGAATTAATTTCTTCCATACCTTATTAGCAATAGAACCTGAAGCGCCACACCGCATATCTTTAAGAAGAACCCGTACCAGTACACTAGCATCGCCCTCATTCATCTTAGAGAGCAAATCTACTAACCCCTGGATTGCCATATTACCAGTAAGTACTCGTGCTGCCAGAATGTCTTGGAGGTAATCTATACCATCAGAAAATGTCTTTGAAGGAACATTTGGATATTTAACGGGAGTATATTCTGGAACTTTCTTAATAAAGAATTTAAATCGCCCGGAATACGCCAGCAGATAAGCTCGCTTTAAATCAACGTTATCTTTATTGTCAATGAGAATTTGGGTTTTGGCTTTAGAACCCTTAGCATCTTCAATTGCTTTGATGATATCAAAAATCATTATTCACCTAATTCTTTTGAAAGTTCGCTTACACTACGATGATAAGTTAATCCATCAATATAAACAAACCCGTTATTGATGCATTCATTCCAAATCGGGCACGACTTTGCTTCACGCCAAATTGGATTCCAACGATAAAACTGATTAACATGACCATAATCACATGATAACCAGCGTTTACCCACCTTAGTATGAACTACAAACATATTTCCTCCTAGGGTATGGCTATTATACCATACCCAGATTGTTAGCAATTAATTTGGTGGTTATCACATGTAATACGACCGTTATTCCACCAGTCGTTTCCAGGAGGAACATGTGGACCAGGACTAAACGGAATGATAGGTTGTTTCCACCAATCTCCTGGAACTTGTCGTGGAGGCCAATTAAAAGGATGTTGCTCTTTACTAATTTGGTCTTTGATAGCTTCTTCCCACAATCCAGAAAGAGACTTCTGTGGTTTCTTAACGGATTTCAGAGATTCCAGGCAAGTTACAATTTGATGCCAATCTTCAACCATAATTCCAGGAGCAGTCACTGAACCTTCTCGCTCACCGCGAGGCATATAGAACACACGGGTTTCAGTGTCTTCAAAGACTTTGCTAGCCGCAGCAATATGTTTAGGCAAATCGTCAACATAGCAGACGATGCGATCACCGTATTTTACTTTAGCCTTTTCCAGTAAAGCATCTTTAGATTCATCATAATCGCAGACCATGATTTCTGTAAATGCATCAGGGAATAATGCGTTCAGATTGAAACGACGATTAAGGTTAGCATCTACTGAGTTGCCAAGAGCCGTGATAGCGACAAAATCGTATTTTTCTTTGAGCTTATTGACTGTAGCCAAGGCATCAGCATATGGAGCAAGATACCGAATAAAATCGCTGTTGTTATACTTCAGAAGCAGCTTAACAGCCAGTTCTTCTTCACAATCAAACAGCTCAGCGGGTTTAATAAATTTTTCAGTAGTCATCATATCAAGGATATGCTCTACCGGAAGGTTATATTTTTGGGCAAAGTAAGGCAGACCACTTTGCCATTTAACGATGATTCCATCAACATCAGTCGCAATTACAGGTTTTGACATTCGGGGAAATTCCTCAATGCTTGTTTAAATTTGGCGACGCTATTTGCGGCACCGGTGAAATTGAACCAGATTAACCCTGGAGTGTCCGAGGGTTCTATATCAATTAATTCTATATTATAATACTCAGCAGTCTTTAGCATTTCCCTGGTGATACGTCGGGCAACCATATGACCGAAGTGAGGATTAATAGACATCGTCGTTAGCAGCCCTTAGTTGAGTAATCGGATAAAGCTCAGATTCCGCATGAATTGAACGATTGCCATCAACCCAGTTGACTTCATACCAAGGCTCAACCGTGTAGGCTTTAATGGCTGGAGCCGTGTCACATACAACTCCAGGAATTCCATTTGCTAATCTTACTGTACTGAAGATATGATATTTCATGCATCAAGTCTCACTGCCCATTCGGGCAATTCAAAGAAATCCGGAGCATCAATTTCATACTCAACGGTGTGTTGTTTAACATCAGCTGACATGATATCAACCATTGGGTGGTTTTTCAAACTGCAAGAAAAAATACCAGCTTTAGATTTAGGCACGGATACAATCATGATGATTTCCTCAAAATTTAGTTATGAATTTTTCTTTCGGCATTTTGGCATTTGAGCCATCACTGTCAGAATACCCAATTGGCATAGTTGCATTAATGAATTCAATTTTAGCATTTATAACATTAATGCTCAGAGAATCTACGCCATCAACCATACGAAATTCAGGAGGGCAATACTTATCAATGTATGCTTTCACGCCATTTTTATTAGCAGGTGTACCATCGCGAGTATCGCTGATAATGGTTTCAACTTTTTTCTTTCGTGAATCATAGAAAGCTGATACAATCATTTCAATTTCCTCTTAAAACGGACGAATATTAACGTGAACCACAGGGACAGCAAAAGGTTGCATGATTACAACTTTTGTGTCTTTAGTTGCATTCAGACGTTGTACTTTTGCAAGATTAACAGCTTCTTCCTTTGTTAATCCGCCATTGTAGGTATCATTTCCTTTATTTGATGTCCAAACACCCCAATCATTGCTTCCATCATCGGTCTTCGGTTCAGGTTCTTTGTGGATGGTTTCTTCAAAATAATGCTGAAACTCTTGATTAGTAAGAATACACCACATGTGAGAAAAGCGAACTTCATCTACACTAACGCGTTTGTATTCCCCATCTGGCTTAATGATTTCAAATTCAACTAATCCGGTATTTTCCGCATATTTAAAGGTTCTGGTAATTTTAATCGGATTATTACCGATTTGCTCAAAAACACCCTTGATAAGAGCGCCTGGAGACAAGATTGGAGTCTTTTTAAGCTTATAGAATTTACCTTTTTCCATTATCATTTCCTCAATAGTGGGGCCGAAGCCCCGAGTTAGTTAAAACTTGATTTCGTTTGAAACGATATCCCAGATTGCTTCACGTTGTTCTTCAGTTGTTTTACGACCGAGGATGTGGCGCAGATAAATTTTAACAAGCAGCTGACGATTTGTGTTCCAAGACGGATGTGAAGATAAATCACGTTTACGAACTTCATCATGAAATCCAACTTTGATTTCAGAACCGTTGAACTGAATATCCAGAGTAGGACCATTTTCAAAGCTGAAGAATACGTAGTTATCTTCCCAGTACATATCGATTTGAGCTACTGTACCGTTGTTGTGTTCCCAAAGCAAAGTAGTAGAAACATCCCAAGCATTGTTCTGTACATATTTGCGGTTGAAGTTAGTGAAGTTCATTTTTATTCTCCGTAGTTTGTTTATCTGTTTGGGTGGTACAGGTCTATAGTAACCCAGACCACCCAAGAAGTAAACAACTTTTATTCAAAAACTTCAGACATTTTTCACCTCTACAGTTTTAACAGTTTTTACTTCTGCAAATCCGATGCTTTTAAACAGTTCATACTTGGTAGTTTCTGGAACGATATCGGTTAGTTCAAGGATGATTTCTTTTGCTTCTTTTAAAGTGAAGACGCTACGCCCATCTTTAACCACTGGAGTAGGTTTAACGAACGTTGACGGGATTTCAAAAACTGCATAACGGTCAAAGCTTTGGTTTTCAAACGCTCCTATTTGCACAACCCGTCCTTCTTCTAACTCGTGAGAAGAAAATAAGCATGACAGAGACCGGTCATATTCATCTCCTATGGTTTTTGCCGAAATGATTTTACCAGTTTCGGTTTTAATCTTAACAACCCTGCCCAGCGAATCAAGTTCTAACGGCGTCCAGCCTTGAACTCCGACAACGGTGGCAATGAGATAGTTAATTGTGTTCTTAGCGTCTTTCCATCTACGGTAAGTTTCTGGGGAAATGCAATATACTCGGTTTTTGCTGTAATTCATTTTGATATCCTCAAAGATGGGGCCGAAGCCCCAGTCAAGATTACTGTTTAGTCCAGTTATCCATGTTTAATTTACCGACCTTTTTCATTTGCTCAATTAAAGCATCGGCACGATTACGACCATTTTCATACCAGGTTACATCTTCTGAGTAACCGTCTTCTTCATCTGTGTAAGTTTCAGAACGAATACGACCAACAACTGGAGTGTTCAGAACATATACAGAACCTGTGAACCAATTGGTTAGCGTGATATGCCAGCAGAAATCATCTGATGGACCGTCCGGTGTCATGCATGGAACGATATCACCTTGAACTTTAGACAAAATCCACATTTTCTCGTGGACAGTCTGAGCTTTATAACCGTCATGGTCTTTAGTCTTGATAGTTGCGTTCAGGTTGATGGTATTCATTTTATTCTCCGTTGTCCGTTTGGGTGGTACAGGTCTATAGTAACCTTGTTGAGCCTAGAAGTAAACAACTTTTTTCATTCTGCGGAAAATAAAAAAAGGGACTCCCGAAGGAGTCCCTGAACTTATGCTTTCGGCTTACCAAAACGAGAAGCATCATCGCGAAGAACCGCACGAGCTCGACGCATGATTTTCTCAACCGTCTGATTGATACGCTTGTTCGACCCACGCTTGTAGCCAGCGCGTTTAGAGGTACCAACAACTTCTTTTACTGCAGTTTTTGCTTTAGCTTGTTTAGCCATTTTATCATCTTCCATTTTGGAGAAATACATGGGAGCACGTTCTTCCGAGGTTCAACTTCTTTCGACAGTTCTTTCGGTTGTAGCTCCCGCAAGCCCCTAAGGGTACGATTAAACTCTTATCTGTTGCACACCGTTAGCTTAAAGGTTCCGGGTCTGATTTCTCAGGGATAAGATATACACCGATGGATGTATAGGCCTTGAGGCGTACTCCCGATTGGCCATCGCCTCGGGGTAGCATGCACTTGCCGTTTATTTTCTAGCTGCACTTTGGTAGCAAATCACCGTTGGTTTCGGATGTTTTACGTGGGGATAACCAACAACGTCCACATCATACGTTACCCATGCGTACACATGGTGGGCGTACAAATTACTTCAGCGTTACCACAAAGTGGCGAACAGCTTTGCGAGCAGCAGAACCAAGATGCTTAGCATACTTCAGTTCGTCCATCGCTTCTAAAGTATCACGAAATTCAGCTTGTGCTGGGTTCAGGTGTTTAAAACCTTTCAGAACTTCCAGAGCTTCTGCATAGATATCAATAGAAGCACCGTAATTTTCGTGACCGGAATTCCATGCATTACGTTGGAGTTCCAGGGCTTTAGTAAGTTGTTTGTTCATTGAAACATTCCTCAAATGAGGTTAAAATTTGGTGGACGGTAACCGAGGTTTAGCTCGGGCATCCACCGCGTAGAATTGCTCGGGTAACTAATTGTCCGACGCCCAATTCATATTATTATTTATACACACAAGCTAGGGACTTATAATGACAAGTCACAAACTTCTGTTTAATTTCTTTAGGTTTCTTCACACCTGCCGCTACCAATGGATGCGGTACATTTCTAATATTACCAACAGGCAGTGGAGTCAAATCACCGACTTCAACAAAACCTTTCGGTACATCATCACCGATAGAATAGATTTCACACATATCGGGAAGTTGGCCTTGTTCTTCTTTTCCGAGAATAATACCGGAAGGAGAAACAATTTCATCACCTTTTTGTGCAGGTTCAGACACGAGAATTACATACTCGCCTAGAGCTTTAATTGGAAGTTCCATGTGTTACCTTTATTGTTTGACCATGTAGTTATATTAACATGGTCAGTTTAAAGCAAATTACTTACCGATCATCTGCAGCAGATGCTCAACTTTCATACCATTTACCGAGATCAGTTTATCAAAGGTAAATGAACGCCAACCTTCTTTCTCAGTATCATACACCGGAAGTGAAGTAGTGCTTTCTGTTCGTGCAGATTTAGTAGTACTTTCTACCAAATCAGATGGAATAATATCTTTATCACGAGTACAGCGCAGAGTACGAATAGTACCATCAGCTTTTTCAAACACAATCTGGGATTCGCCCATGCTCAGCACAGCCTTCAGAGTTTCACGAATATGGATGTTTTGTTCAGTAGTCAGTTTCATTTTGATGTCTCTTTAATAGTTTTGATAATTACAGATTTGCGCTTGGATAATTCTTTTAATAATCGAACTGCTTGATCTTCAAATTTAAATGTTGCTAATGGTTTCCATTTAAACCAATACCAGCGTTCTACTGAGTATGATATAACAACATCACCACTTAGATTAAGTTTATTAATTTCAACAATTCTAAGTTTCATTATTCAATTCCACAGAATTCTTTAATGTTATACCAATTCAACTTATCCAAATTACGTTTTGGAACATTGAACACCTCAATTCCAGCCGAACGAAGAATATCGTCCCAGCCAGGTTCGTTCTTGTCGTATGTTTCACAGTATACTAATTTTTTAATACCAGACTGAGCGATGGCTTTTGCACAATCTGGACATGGAGACAGTGTAACATACATTGTTGCTCCATCAATACTACTGCCGTTCCTGGCAGCAAAAAGAATAGCATTAAGCTCAGCATGGATTTCATTGACTTTAGACCATGCAGAGTGGGCTGCTCGATGTTCTTTGAGCAATCCGACCTTTTTGACTTGGAATCCGTCTTGACGCAATCCCGTAGATTTGTAAGGAATTTCACCAATCCAACCTTGTTCTGCTGCATGGTCACAACAGTTCACACCACCAGAAGGTGAACCATTATAGCCAGTAGAAATAATTCGTCCGTTCTTTTCAATTACTGCGCCGACTTTCCACGAGCAGCATTTTGACTCTTGAGATACGAGATACGCAATTTGTAGTACTGTCGACGCTTTCATTTAAATCACCAGATAAGTTGTGTTATTTGTTTTAACCAATTTTAACTCGTCGGTAGGAGAAGCAAAACTCTCTACTCGAGAAGTACGAATACCTGTGCCATCTGGAAACGGATGGTTTCCTCGTTCAAGAACATCGGAAAAGACATAGCCATAAAGAGGTTGGCCTTCCTTAACAACAACATTACTGTACAAAATAGCATCATATTCTTCGCGTGGAATTGACCAAACACCTTGGTCAGAACCAATAACAGCACTGATCAGCCGAATGCCATTTGGACTGATTTCTGCTTTAATGCCACGAGCATGTTCAATTAAAAGAGCTTCTACAGCCTCACGTAAAGTCATTAGATATGTCCTAAAATGTTAGTCATTTCAACTTGGCCTGTTCCGGTTAAAGCCAATTGAGTGTGTTGATTGCTCTTTCCATTATTAACTGTAATGATATAAGCATCAACATAGTTAAAGGATGACTCTCGTCGGAGAGTCACTTTACTTCCAGGAACCCGGTTTGCTACTTCCTGCGCGAAGATTTTAACCTTCGAAATAAATTCATCATGTGAAAATTTAGCGTCAGACAACATAAGTCTCAACCTGTTGGGTTTCAAAATTAGCAATAATTCCAACGATAAACCAATCGTGTTCACCTTCGCCACAAGAAATTTTAACTTCAGATGAACCGCCTGACCGGTCAATAGAAAATTTAATAACTTCGCCGTTTGGAATAAGTGCATTCATGGCAGATAAAAACTCTGCATGCATTTTGGCTACTTCAGATGGAGTAAACTCATCTGTTAAATGATTAGCAACAACTTGCGTAAATGATACTTTTACTACTTCGGAATACTTTGGAAACATTATACTTTCCTCTAAAAATCACCGTGGGCTACTTGCCAGCATTCAACACCAATACGACGCCACATTTCAACTACCTGCGCCCTGTCATCTACTGCAAGTTTGACATTATAACGATCAGCAATTCGGTCCCAGAAGATTTCTTCTTTTACCACATCGTCTTTGCGTGAATCGCCTTGCTTACGTTGGAAGTGTTCGCCTGTTTCGCCAACATGGTCCAACAACCATTTCTTCGTAATGCGTTGATAAACAGTAGGGTCTTCTTTAGTACCAGACTCTCTACCAGAAACGGTAAGAATTTTATATCCTTTGTTACGAAGCATTTTAAGAAATTCAATTACCATTTCCTTTGGATGGTCTTTACCGCATTTGGCCAAGTCATAAGGAGAACGATGATTGTTATCTGCTAACGTGCCGTCAAGGTCAAAGATAACTGCTTTTGGCAATGATTCGTCTGGAATGTACAAATCATATGGATGCATCTTAGAATAGAAGCTACGAAGCACTTCAATAGGAACTGCATTCGCGCCACGATAGAGGTTACGATTAAGCAATTCAGTCCAAGGAACGTCAAAGCGTTTAATTTCCCACTTGACACCATCAATTTCATATGCCAACTCTTGCCACTTCTTGATAGTCGTTGGATTAAGGTTAGTATCAGCAATGATGACACCTTTAGTGGTTTCCATCTCGAGTAAAGTCTTCGCCATAGAAAACTGACATACAGATACGGACTTCTCACGAAGCTTAGAATATTTGTAATCATTACGTTTATCAAGGCCAAAGATGCCTTCACGCAAATCATCACGAGACAAAACATACCAACCGGGATTAGCTGCTACGTATTCGTTAGCCCAGGTTGTTTTACCAGAGCCTGGAGCCCCTTGTGTCAAAACCAATTTTTTCATTATACATCCTTAAGAGTGTCAATAAAATCATGAAGAGCCTTAGACTTTTCACCCCAATTAGCATGATATTTTTCTTTAATTGCTCGCAATGGCTTATTCATTGACAGTATATCATTTTTGTCATAATTTTCAGCCGCGCGTCCAAACACGATGCACGCTAATTCATTTTCAGCAATTAACCCTTTAAGTGTTTCATACTGCTCTCGGTTCATTATAATACCATCACTTAACGCAACGAGGTTCTTTAAGGTCAGAACGATAATAACATATCATTCCGTTAGCATCTTTAGTATAACGTAAAATGTCATTCATCCAGATGCGATACTCTTGAGACTCTTCAAACGGCATACCAACCCAGGCTTTACCGTCAATTACTTTTACTTCCCAATGTCCTTCCCATTTTTGAATTGGGTCTGGCCAATCAGGATGCAAAACCGGGACATCCGGTGCACTAGAAGAGCATCCAGCAAGTAAGCTGATAATACCCATGGCTAATAGACTTCGTTTCATCTGGTAGCCTCCTGGATATCTTCTGCAAACTTATTGAAGCTTGCATTAATCTGTTTTTCAACTAACCCAGGTTTAGCTGCAACTACGTTTCCACGCTTAGAATCTTTATTCATCTTAGCGTTAGAAGTATCACGAGCTGCTCGGTTTTCCTGATAGCCTTTATAGGTTGTCTGCAGATTTTTTATAGAAACACCGATATTTTCTATTTCTTTTGCTTGTCGATCAGATTCATCTTGGACGACTTTGAGGTCAGCTTTAAGATTTTCTACCCGCCACGAAAGATATTTCAATCCGCCTGCGGATAATGCTAACACTCCAATCATCAACCAAGTTGCGTTTATTTTGAGCATAGTTTAAGGATAACCTCTACGATATCATCACGGGATAATCCCGAAATGAGGATGTGACGATCAGAACTTTCCGAAGGAGAACACTTGAAGCAAGCTTCTACATATTCTGCCATCTCAGAATAATTCAGCTCGCGATGCATAATGCCAAGACGATGCTTGCCATAAATCGGGTCAACGATTACATAGCATTTGCATCCGTTAGCATGAACGTTTGGCTGGGTGATGTTCTTGAACACCTCTGCACCATACTTCGCGAGATGATTATCTAGGAAATCAATCATTTCATCTACGGCTTCAGGAAGGGCTTCGGCACGCTGCTCGTTCACACGATTAGTGTACTCTTTTTGCTTCTTACGAGCAGCTTCCTTGCGTGCCATATGCGTCCGTAGGTCAGTGACGAAGCCCACCTTTTTGGTACCATTCCACACAAAAATCCCATCAGAATGAGTACCATATTTGTTAACAACCATATCTAAAGTAATTGCTTGCATATCCATTTCAATATCCTCATCAGTTGATATAAGTCTATAGTATCACACTCTGATGAGGATGTAAACAACTATTCTTCAGAAATTTCAATTTCTTTTTCGTACTCTTTTGGAACATATCCTGCCCAGTACTTCAAGAACACTCTTTCAAGGTCTTTAAGCAGTTTATCTACATCTACAGTTCCTTCGTACATGTTCATGATAACACCAAAAAGATGACGCTGATTAACCGTTGCTTTCTGAGCAGCAATAGCGTAGTCTTTACGAGCACGGCCTCTGTACTCATCATAAAATGACTGGCATAGTTCAAGTGACTTTCCGAGGTAATCTAGATAAGCTTGCTCAAACGCAGAAATTTTCTTAATTGCGTATTCGTCTCCAGCAAAAAGAGAACGCAAGTCATCGGAATTTGCAGATACGACAGACGCAAACAGTCTTTCATTTGACGTTATTGAGTCTTTAGTGTGATGAAGAGCAGAGTACCATTCAGTTTTAACCTTAAATCTCTGCCCAGTGTTTAGAACTGCAATGTACCCTTCTACGCCTTCAAGTTCACGAACACCTTCAACCCAAGTGGTGGGGTCAGAAATTCCGTAAGCACTGATTAAATAAGGACGAATTTTAGCATTAGCGTACAAATCATCATACTTAACATACTCGCCGGTTGCGTTATCACGGACGTTTAACACAAACAACTGTGGCTCCTGATATGCTAAAACAACACGATTATTAGGTGAAACAAATTCCATGTTTACCGTATAACCATCTAGCGCTAGCTCAAGAATAACCTGATGAAGCGAAGAATATTCTTCGCTGTTAAGCAAAGCTGAAGCCTGTCTTGCCTGGTCACTGTAGAGAGATGTTTTTGACTTAAGGTATAGATACCCATCATCGACATAAGATGATACTAGAGAGCCATCAGCCTTATCCATAATGTATTCTACATCGCTAATATCAATTCCCATCGTTAGTGGGTTTTCATTCAAATTGAAGAATTTTTCCATCGGACGCGAAGCAATTCGAATTGGGGTATCGCCATCCATCTCAAACATGATACCGCGGCACTCAAGAGCATCGGGTTTTAACCACTCACTGTAGCTTGCGTAGTGATATGAAAACACTCTGAACTTACCATCCATAGGACCGGTAAAATCTTTATAAAAGAATTTTGCAACTTCTGAGCTTTCACACAGATTCATTAAATTTTTATATAGCTCTAACATTTCTTTACCTTATGTTGTGTGTTCCATGGAGGATTGAACTTCTTAATCAGAAGTGGTTCTTCCAAGTCCATAGTGGATATTGACATCTCGCCAAGTTCATTATTAATCGAAAGATTAAAGCACTGACGAGCATAGAACTCTACTTTTTTGCCAGCCATTAGTGCTTCAAAAATCTTGGCAGATTTAGCCGAATCAGAGGTTTGGTCTTTCCGATTAATAGCAGTTCTATAATAATTTATACGTTTACGAAGATTTTTAGTCTTACCAATGTAAACTAGTTCATCATCAACTGCGATGGCATAAACTACATTCAACTTGTTTGCTATCAAAATTGGTTTGATGGTAAAATCTGGTTCTAACTCAAGTTGAACATATTTTATAAAAGAAAACTCGTTAGCAATATCATTCATAATAAAGAGGGGCCGAAGCCCCTTTCCTTATAAGTACTTTTTAAATCCAATTAGAACATCATCAGTGACATCATTGTCAATCTGAGCTACCAGATAAGAACTTATCTCAACTTCCTGAGGAGCAGATTGGACTGCATCAGAGTTAAGATATTCGCGAATCCAAGGAATAGGATGACGAGTTGGTGCATCAGTGATTGGGCACGGCAGCCCACAGCTACGCATGCGAGATACAGTCAGATAGTCAATGAAGTCATGAAGAATTTTAACGTTCAGACCCGGAAGACCACCGTTGCGGAAAAGATGGATAGCCCAATCTTTTTCTTGGCGGTTAACTTCCATGAATATTTTAATTGCTTCTTGTTCACACTCTTTAGCAATCTCAACCCATTCTTCGCCATCAGTGCCAGTTTGAAGTTGACGCAGAATGTACTGTGTGCCCTTCAGATGAAGCTGTTCATCACGAGCAATGAACTTCATGATTTTAGCATTACCTTCCATGATTTCCATATTTTTATGGAAGTTGAAGGTACATGCAAAACTAACATAGAAACGAATAGCTTCTAGCGCGTTAATAACATGTAAGCAAAGATAAAGAGATTTCATTAAATCACGTTTAGCTTCTTTAATTTCGATATTATCTTGATTAAAGCAGCGATTTTTGGCATTTTCCCATGCGCGAGTCTTCGCTATAACATCATCATAATAAACACCAATTGACTCAGCGCGTTTCATGATTGCTTCGTCAAGAACGATTTCATCAAAGATTTTAGCTGGGTCTACATATAGGTTACGCATGATATGCGTGTACGAACGGCTGTGAATAGTTTCACTGAACGTCCAAGTCTGGTTCCAAGTATCTAGGCTTGGGTCAGAAATAAGTGCAGATAAAACTGCTGCTGGAGCTCGTCCTTGAATTGAATCAAGAAGAGATTGGTACTTCAAGTTATCAGTGAAGATATTACGCTGATGTTCTGGGAGTTTTTCAAACTGACCACGGTCCATCATAACGTTAACTTCTTCAGGACGCCAAAAGAAACTCAATTGCTTCTCAATGAGTTCCTCGAATACTTTATGACGCTGAATATCATAGCGTGCAATTCCTAGACCAGAACCAAAGAACATCGGTTCGGTCATGATATCTACTTGCTTGGTATTAAAAACTGTACTCATTCTATTTCCTATTCTGTGGTGTTAACCATCCGTGGTCTAATTATAATTCCCTTTTATTAAAGCTTACAGGCCGCGCAGTCAGCAGAGTCTTGAATCATATCATCGTTACCGGAACCGTCACGGGTGTTATGATAGTAAAGAGTCTTACCACCAAAGTACCAGAAATAAAGCAAGTCGTCCATCATTACCGACATTTCAACTTTGCCTTTAGGGAAATTCGCCGGGTCGTAATAAGTATTAGCAGAGATGCTTTGGTCTACAAATTTCTGCATAATCAGAACCTGGTTCAGATAAGGCTTATTACCCGGTTTCGCGAGCTGCCAGGCATAATCATAAAGGGAAGCATTGTGTTCAACATTTGGAACGACTTGGTTGAAGCTTCCTTCTTTTGATTCTTTAACTGACACTGGTCCACGTGGTGGTTCAATACCATTGGTAGAGTTTGATACCTGGCTAGACGATTCGCATGGCATAAGCGCAGATAACGTTGAATTTCGGATACCGTATCGCTTGAGGTCTTCTCGCAGGAGTTCCCAGTCACAGACATAGTTTGGAGCTGCGAGTTGGTCAATTCTTTCGTTGTACCAGTCAATAGGCAGTTCACCACGTCCGTATCGTGTTTCTTTGTAAAGCGTGCATGGACCTTTTTCGCTAGCAAGTTTAACAGAGGCTTTGATGAGTGCATATTGAATACGTTCCATCATTTCGTGAGTAATATCATTAGCATCTGCGTATGAAGCAAAGTTGCTTGCTAACCAAGCTGCATAGTTAGTAATGCCAACACCTAGTGCTCGACGGTCTTTAGCTTTTAACGCTTTGTCTACAGGATAGTCTTGGTAATCCAAAAGGTTATCCAAAGCCCTTACCATTACTTCTGCGATTTCGTTAACTTCTTCTTGGTCTTGCCAGTTGAAGTTGTCGAGTACGAATGCTGCGAGTGTGCATAGCGCGATTTCGCCATCTTCTTGGCCAACATCCGAAGTTGGTAACGCAATTTCGAGGCAGAGGTTTGATTGCTTAACCGTAGCCACGTCACGAATAAAAGGACCATATTCACCAACATTATCTACCATGTATGGATAAATTCGAGCAGTACCAGCGCGTTCAGTAAGGAACAACTCAAACAGTTCACGGGCTTTAATACGTTTCTTTCTTATATCTGGGTTCTTTTCCAGTTCTTCATATAATGTACGGAACGCTTGAGCATCACGGAAGTATTCTGTGTACAAAGTACCAAGACACACATCGGGACTGAACAATGTGATGTAATCATTCTTAATCAAGCGTTCAATCATCAGGTTATTAATCTGAACACCATAATCTAAATGACGAATACGGTTTTCATCTACACCTTTGTTGTTCTTAAGTACGAGGAGGTTTTCAACTTCCAAGTGCCAGATTGGATAGTACAGTGTCGCCGCGCCACCACGGACTCCACCTTGGGAGCAGGATTTAACTGCTGTTTGGAAGTGTTTCCAGAAAGGAATAACTCCAGTATGTTTGACTTCACCGAATCCAATTTTTGAACCCTCTGCACGAATCATTCCAGCATTAATACCAATACCTGCACGCTTACTGATGTATTTCGTAATTGATGCAGCTGCTTCGTTAATTGAATTAAGACTATCACCGCCTTCAATAACCACGCATGAACTAAACTGACGTGTCGGAGTACGAACACCAGACATAATTGGAGTTGGCAATGAAATCTTTTTAGTAGAAACTGCATCATAGAAACGAATAACGTTTGCTAAACGATTTTCGCCATCGTCTTGGTGCAAGCACATACCGATTAGCATAAAGGCAAACTGTGGAGTTTCATACAATTCACCAGTGTGACGGTCTTTTACGAGATACTTCTCGATAAGTTGCATTGTTCCTGCGTAAGTCATAGTGAAATCACGCTCATGCTTAATATAAGAATCAAGCAAAGTAATTTCTTCTGCTGACCATTTGCTCAGGATTTCTTTATCATACTTATTTGCGTTAACACAACGAGAAATGTGGTCAATAAAAGCAGGTGGCTCAAACTGTCCATAAACACGCTTACGGATTTCAAACATAGCTGCATTAGACGCCACATATTGGTAATCCGGTTCATCAATAGAAATGCTATTCGCCGCTACCTTAACGATAGTCTTTTGGATATCTGCAGTGCTCATGCCATCACGTAGATGGGATTTAATAATTTCATATAACTCGTATGGGTCTACTTTGGTTCCTTCGCACGCCCATTCGAGGACTTTAATGATTTTCTGCATGTCAAATTCTTGACTAACACCTGAGCTCTTAATTACTTGCATAAGTCCTCTAATTCAAATGTATCTTTAAAAAGTTTATTCACTACAAGAGCTATTATATCACCATGGCAAGGAAGCGGTTTGCAGGTGCATCCTAATCTCATTCCTCTTAAAGTTTCTAAGTGCTCTCGCTTTATTTCTCCGTTCCGAATCTTAGCAATAAAATCGTCCTTAAACGCAGCAATAGCATCAGGACGATTATCGCAATCTTTACCGACGTAATTTCCCCACATTGTTCCGCGTTGGATATTTACATCGAAGTCGGAATGGTATTTATTAACCACCCGACATATCTTCATGTTATATCAACTTCAAACCAACAGATTAATTGTGTTTTGCCTATAGACCATTCATATGATTTAACAATAGACAGAACCCTTTGTTCGATCCCGTCAAAAACTATCTTGTCATTAACTTCAGGCAAATCACTAGAGAATGCATCACACATCTCGCCTAATATTGTTTGTCCTTTACGAACAAATCGAATATTCATATCGCCATTTTCCCCTTAATTGTTGAGTGAGATTCATATCCAACTAATTCAAAGTGGTGTGGACGTGCAAACTGCTCTAACCAACGAACCTGAGAACCAGTCTGCCATGTTTCATACGTATCCGGAAATGCTATTTTAAGTTCGCATAACTCTTTAGGTTCTCGGCGGAGAATTTCTTTGCATTGCTCAATGTGATTCATGTAAATGTGAGTATTACCACCAGTGAATACCAAATGACCAGGTTTAAGATTGGTCATTTTAGCAATAACATGAATCAATGCCGCGTATGACGCAATGTTGAAGGGGAGGCCAAGGAATACATCTACAGAACGCTGATACCATTGGAGGTCAAGATGCCCCTGACGAACGTTGAACTGATAAAGCAGATGACACGGCGGTAATGCCATCTTATCCAAATCAACCGGGTTCCATGCAGTCACAATCTGACGACGGTCATATGGAAGTTGCTTAATACGATCAATGATCAATTTCAGTTGGTCAACACCCATGAAATCTCGCCATTGCTTACCATACACAGGTCCCAGTTCACCTCCGGAATACCCCATGTCTTTTGCCTGGTTTTCATAGTTGTCGTCCCAGACAGTTTTACCTTCTAGTAATGAACCATGCTGAATAAGACGCAATTCATGGACATTAGTAGACCCACGCAAGAACCAAATCAGCTCTGCAATGCATGCTTTCCATGCAAGACGCTTAGTAGTTACAGCAGGAAATCCTTTTTGTAAATCAAACCGAAGCTGGGTACCAAACTTTGCGATAGTACCGGTACCAGTACGGTCATCAGTCTCGTATCCATTTTCAAAAATATCTTTAATTAATTCTTGGTATTCACGCATTAAATTTTTCCTGAAGAGGTGTAAAGAAAAGCTGGTCTCCACGCTTTTCAAATCGTCCAATAATAGACACTACATCATCTTTGACCATCACATTGCCATGTGACATTCCGATGAACATCTTCTTATAATCACGTTCAATTTCAATAGGTATATTTCCACTTCGGTTATATACTGTAGTTGAACCGTTATAAGTGCTAAGACCATTATAACTGAAAACTAAAAGATGAATACCATGCTTAAATGGAAATCTTTTCCACCTCTTTTGGACTTTGTCTTCTGATAGCTGAGTGATATCATAGTTTGCGCTCATAGACCACCTCTGAAATGTTAGTCACTTCATCAATATGATACCAATGATTTTCAATAACTTTAAACCCAGAGTTTTCATAGGTCGGAGCTACCACAAATTCAATAGGTAGAGTGACATCAGAATTCACTCTATGACTTTTTCTGATGATTGTTTGTATAACCTTATCTGCATATGGATATGCCTTCTGGATGATTCCGGCACCGCCTATGATAGAATAATTAAGGTCTCTATTAAAAGTGATAGTACTGTTGTAAGAAGTATGAGCGGCCATAATGTCACCACCCAAGAAACCGATAAATTCTTCTTCACTAACATACGCGTCAGCAAAAAATCCGTTTTTAGCAGTTGCCAACGCACGACTCATGTCTTGGACAACGATTGTCTTACGACCAGGAAGAGGTTTAGGAAAACTCATGAAAGTCTTTGCTCCGCAAATCAAGATAGTATCTCGAGTACGATTAGCAAAGTTTTTCATATCCTGGGAAATATGTTTCCAAGGAAGACCATCGCCTAAACCAAAAGCATTTTCGTTTTTGCCATCTACAGTTTTTGTAGGAGCAAAGGCATAAACTATTTGAATCATTTAAACCTCAGCAAAATTCAACTCATTCCACACTTAAAACACCGGCCACCTAATTGCCATAGGCTACCACCACAGTACTTACAATCCCAGTCAGTTAAAATCCACATGACTTGTACCCACTAGCTTTAATCATGTTCTGAAGAGTTTTAAATCCTTCTTTTATGGCTTCTGAAATTTCCTCAAATACTTCCTTTTTCAGAATGTACAACGAACCCGCTTGATTGCCAGAAAGAGCTGAAATAATCACCTGGTCATTAATTAAAAACTCGCCATATGCTGAATCAATTTTACCTGAAACCTGATTGTATAGCGAATGAGGGTCAAATACGAGCTCAATGTGAGTTACTCCAGGAATTTCATCAAACTGGCAGCGAATATTAACGCGAGGATATCCCATTACACTAAATTTAGACATATAAAAATAATCCTAATATAATACCGCTAATAAAAGCGGCAGTAACAGAAATTAACAAAACTGCTAATTCAGCCTCAATCATTTCTTGGCCTTAGCGAGTTTAAATGCTTTTTTGAATTCTTCAACATCTTCAACGGGAATCCAGAAGCCTGAGCCATACCCATCTTCATAGCATGGGCAGTTATCACAATAATCATTCCAATAAACAGTTTCACCACCCATAGTGAATGGAGCTTCCATTTGGCACAGTACTTCTTCAACACGCTCTAATTCTTCTGGGTTTTTGTCGCAAATGCAGAAATTCCATTTACCACGATATTCAGAACCAAGTTTGATGCTTTGACGTTGAAGTTTCATTTTTATTCTCCAGTAGATTATGGAGCTATACTATCACAAGCATAGCTCCGTGTAAACTACTTTTTGAAAACTTTTTTGATCAAGTCAATCATTTCTTCTGCATTTTCTGGGGTAACGATCAAGTCCAAGCGAGTAGGACCAGGTTGGATTGCACTACCAATTTCATATACTGGTTCGAAGTATTTGAATTCATAATCAGCGATTTCAAAGTATGCATCTCCAAATTCTTCAGCGTCAGCAGTTGTTCCATCTTTAAATTTTACTTCTGTGATGAAACTATTATCTTCGTCGAGCATTTTAGTAGGAAAGAACGAACCACCGTGTTCTTCAATCATCAAGCGCATCCGGCGATTTCCGCTAGATGAAAGGTCCCACTCGGCAGCAAGACTTGGGATAATGCGATATTCTGTGTTCAGTTTCATAATTTACCCGCTAAAAGTCGTTAATGTATCTTCACGGCATTCATCATCCATGCCAGGAAAATATTCTTGTTCAAGCCATAACCATAGGGTAGGAGTATCACCTTCTACAGTGATTTCGTTTCCTCCCCATGGGGCAGACTTGTTACTAACTTCAATCAAACCGTATTTTTCAATGGTTTCAATGAAGTGTTCATAATCATATATTTCTACAGTAACCTGTGCCATTATCATTTCCTCAAAGTGGGGACCGAAGTCCCCAAAGGTAATTACTCTTTCCAGTCTTCCATCATCAAATCAATATCTTCCCACTCGTTTGCTTCTAACCAAGCACGAACTGCTTCTTTAGAACCACGGAGGTCAATATTTGGCCAACCGCCACCAGGGCCTTCTTTAATAACTAAATCAAAATCAATACCATGGTCAGTGTCATAAAAACGTGAACCATCTTCAAAAATCAAATCAGTACAAAATCCTGATTTATTAATGTAGGGTTCTGCTACGATATCAATGTTTAATTTACCCATGATGTTTTCCTCTACTCGTTTTGTTTCGATGTAGATATAGTATCACTCATCAACTGGCTTGTAAACAATTTTGTGAAAATATTTTTGGAGGGATAAAGAAAAAGGGACCCGAAGGTCCCTTTATATTAGAGGTCGTTCAGAATATCATTCAGATCGTCATCGCCAACACTGTCACCAGCATCGCCCATGATATCGTCTGCGGAACGAGAAGAGGTCGGTTTGGATTCAAAATCAGACAGGTCTTTGTCAAAGGAATCCAGGTCATCACCAATTTTATCGGCTTGAGCTGCTGCTTTTGCCGCGGCACCACCAAGAGCTGCTGTACCCATAATCTGTTTAAATTTGGCTTCGTTAACTTCAAACGATTTAAACTGAGATGGAGCTACAATTTCGCTGAGGTCAGCCATATTTTCGGTCAGGAATTTCTGAGTTTCTTCATCATTGATGTTTGCAATCTCGGACTGACCAAGGAATTTACATTCATCATAGTTCTGGAAACCACCGACTTTCTTAACTTTCATGACGAAGTTTGCACCTTCATACACACAAGTTACATCAACCGGAGTTTCACCCATATCAACATCGACTTCAACCATCGCGTTGATTTTGTCCATAATTTTCTGACCGAAACGGAATTTGAATACTTTACCTTCGTTTTCTGGGTTAGCCGGGTCTTTAATAACCAGGATGTTAGACCAGAAAGAGGTTTTACGTTTCAGAAGCTTATATTCAGCCGGGTTGCTGTTATAAGAATCGTTTTTGCTCAGATGAGCACAAACCGGGCAAGAATCAAAATCACCGTGGGTAGAAGTACAATTTTCGATGTACCATTTACCGCCGTGTTTGAAACCGTGATTGATTAGTTTTACAAACGGCAGAGAGTTTTCATCTTTACCAGGCAGGAAGCGAATTACTGCTTGACCATTACCAGCATTATCGGTCTTCAGTTTCCATTCGTTTTTGTCTTCGTTAGAGAAAGAAGAACCACCTTTCAGACCAGCCAGTTGTTGTTGAAGTTGAGCAGGATTTTTACGCTTAAACATATGATTACCTTTTTAAATTTAACAGTTGTTGTTGCAACATGGGTCCTTGCAACTGGACGATAGATTAATTATATACTAATTTCTTTACAAGATTTGATTATGCTAATAAAGAGTTTCTTAGCTTCAGCACCGTCAACGTTTAAAAGTTTTTTATAAGCTTTTAATTTAGTAGAGTAATTACTCCAAACTAAGTTATCCGTTGCAGTATCATGTGTATTTATTATATCTAAAAACGAGTCAAGCATGATGAATGTCTCGAAAGATATAACGTTTGACTGCAGAAGTTTGAACACATAAGATGTTCCGACTTTCTCATTATATTCAAAAATATCATGAAGCTTATCTACATTAACTTTCTTGGCAAAATAATATATATTCTTTACATCTTCAGAGAAAGTTGTTTTTATCTGCTTTAATTTACCTATATATTCACGATAGAATATCAATGCATCAGCATCACTGATATCGCCAATCCAAGCATCTTGGTTAGCTACGAGATTACTCATGAATATCAGTGTTAACTCTTTTAATGTATATTTCTCAGCGAGTTTCTCAAAGAAATATTTGTCTCTACGCTTTTGATAAGCTTTATCAGAGACCCGCATAACCCAGTTATACTTAACAACGTCATATCGACCGGCAAAGTGTTGTTTGAGCATTAAATATAAAAGATAAACGCTCTTACCGTTAACGTATCTGTTATTATTTCCAGGCATGCGGAGACGAATCATAATAAAAAGTCCAGACTATTCGTTTTGTGTGTTTGACTAAATGATGGACGAAGCATATTTTCTTCCAATGCTTCTGACATAATTTTTTCTATGATTGCTGGAGGAATATATCTATTGAAGTTTCCCTCAGGAATAGAATTTTCTTCTAACCACTGAGTTGTTGCTTCAAGATACCCCATTCCAAGTTCTGTTACCATAGACTCAATAGTAAATCCGTTAGCTTGCTTATCTAACAGCTGATTAATGGATTCAGAGGGGGATACCTCCCCCTCGTCTTTAAGCGAAAATAGAGTCATAAGCTTCTACCACTTCATCTTTTTCAGTTTCAAAACGATCGCGTGTGCCTTTATGGAACAGAGCAAGCAGTTGATTAAACAGTTTGCCTTCTACGCCAAGTTCTTTCTTGGCGCGGTCTTTAATGTCTTTGTTAAGTTCAAGATAGCTTTCTGCTTTCAACTTATTACCTGAGGCTTCCTTAATCATATCTCGCAGAGCCTGTCCATGTACCGCTTCATCAAATACTACTTGCTCTTTTTCTTTCTTAGCCATTATATTCACCTTAAAAGTTGTTAATTTCTTTCATTAATTTAGACAGACCGGATTTAACAAAGTAGCTATAAATTTTACCACGACCCGGTAATTGATAGTTATTATAACAATCTAAAATGTTAGCAACAATGTCTTCGCGGATGTAATCAAAATCGATTAACACACGGTTTTCCAAGAAACGCTTATACTGTTCTTCAGTAAGCAAATCTTTAATGTTTTCACCAGCATCAAGACATTCTTCAACAAACGTCATTTTCGTTGAAGGAGTGCGCTCACCATCAACATGGGTGTACCAAAAATCTGAACGAACTTTAATAGAAGCTACGTTATCTTTCTTATCACCCTTAATAATTTTAACCATGCAGTCTAAAGCAGGAGAGCCGGTTTTAGATTTTACCAGTTTTTTCTGCATCGGTGACCATTGCTTAACATTAGGATACTTATGCAATTGAGTAAAGTCACCATCAGAAGAAACAATCATAACAGGATGACCTTCGAGACTGAACTTTTTGGTCAGTACAGCAATACTATCATCGGCTTCAGCTTTATCAATATCAATGACATAATAAGGCATATACTGCTTAAATTCATCAATTACAGTACGAAGACCTTCAAAGTAACCTTCCCAATCCCAATTTGATTCTTCGCGGGCTTTAGCACGGTTCTTTTTATAGTAATATGCTACATCCCGGCGCCAGTATCCATTGATTGCATTATCAACACAAATGACAATTTTTGTGTATCCGTCCTTCTTCCACTTAAAAGCATTAAATTTTAAAGTAGAAAGAATAAGATGACGAACCATAGGAGTGGTTAGTTTATCGCCTTCTTTATACGTATGAAGAATTGTCGCCATTGCGATTTGCGACAAGTCAATCAGAATGACACCTTCTTTTACTTGGTCTTCTTCGGCGAATAAGCAATTTAAATCAGACATTTGAACCTCGTTCAATTAGTTAGTACAGCCATTATAAATACTTCTATAATGAAGCATAACCCCATAGGAGACTCTATGAGCGATTTACTGAAACAACATTTCCGTGCAACGAACGGCTTGGACGCAGGCGGAAATAAAGTTATAAATGTGGCACTAGCTGACCGCAACGTTAAAACCGACGGCGTCTCCGTCGAGTACGTTATTCAAGAAAACACTATCCAAAAATATGACCCGACACGTGGGTATCTCACTGATTTTGCTGTGACTTATGGACGTCGTATCTGGATTGCAAATAAAGATATTCCAAAGCCTGCTGGAGATTTTAACCAGGCGAATTGGACTTCTTTACGTGTTGACCCGAACTGGATTTATACCGTCCGTAAAGGAGAGTTTGAAATTCAATCTGGTCAGTTCATCAACGTTGACTCTAACGCTGCCGGTAATGCTACATTACTGCTTCCGTTAGCACCAGATGAAGGCGATACCATCGTAGTTCGTGATATTGGCGGGCGTCCTGGCTATAACGGAATCTTAATTAAAGCACAAGATACTGGTGCATCTATCGTATTTGGTGAATCGCGTCTGCGTGAGGTAAGACTTACACGTCCGTATTCACAAATTATGCTTACGTTTAGTAATGGTGCATGGCGTGCAAGTTTAACCGATTTTGGCGATACTGCTAAAATGGTAGTTCCGAACGGGATTGTTCCGACACAAGTTCAGGCAGGTGACAATGTAGTTCGTCGTTATACTTCCAACTCAGAGATTTTTATTACTCTGCCGTTGTTCGCTAATTCAAACGATATCATCAATTTTACTGACCTTGACGGTACATCGCCAATTAACCATATGACTGTGCGTACGTTTGACCCAACTATCTCAATTGGGACTCCTGGACAAACAGAGGTTCAAGTACGTACTTCAGGTAATGGGTTTTTGGTATATGACTCGATTGACAAAATCTGGCGTATTTTTGAAAATGATTTACGCACCCGAGTAAGAATAATTACTTCTGACGTTACTTTAATGCCTAATGAGCATATTTCTGTATTTGGCGCAGATAACAATACCGTTAAAACAATTAACGTTACTTTGCCTACAGACGTAGCTGTTGGGGATACTGTCACAATCGCAATGAATTATATGCGTAAAGGACAGACTGTAGTAATTAAAGCTTCTGATGGTGATACCATCGCGAGTAATTTGAATTTACTGCAATTTCCAAAACGTTCAGAGTATCCACCTGATGCAGCATGGGTGCAATCAAGCTCAATTACCTTTAACGGAACTACGTCGTATGTTCCTGTTCTTGGACTTGCATATATTGAAGATAAAGCATCCGGAAAAAGCTATTGGATTGTAACTGAATCTGACCCTACCGTAGAACGTGTTGATGCTAAAGACAACACAACTAGAGCACGATTAGGTGTTATTGCTCTTGCTACGCAGGCTCAAGCTAACGCGGAGTCAAATCCAGAAAAAGAATTAGCAATTACGCCAGAAACCTTAAATGGGCGTCGTTCTACTGAAACTCAGACTGGTATAGCAAGAATTGCAACTTCTAGCGAAGTTAATCAGGCAACAACTGCTTCTTACTTGGATAATGTAATCGTTACTCCTAAAAAGCTTAACGAAAGAGCTGCTACTGAAACCCGTAGAGGTTTAGCAGAGATTGCAACTAATGCTAAAATGGACGCAGGCGAAGACGATTTTACAATTGTTACTCCTAAGAAGTTACTTTATCGTACTACATCAGATTCACGGTTAGGTGTTATTCAATTAGTAAAAACTGGCGGTGCTCCTAATACAGCTGCTGATCGTTCTTCTGCCGGCACCGGTATATTCGATCATTCTGATTACAAAAATGCAGTTACTCCAAAAACTCTTCGTGAGTATAAAGCTACTGTAAATCAGTCAGGAATAGTTTGGTTAGCAACTGATAGTGAAGTTAGAAACGGAACTCCGGCTTCTTCAAATATTCCTACAGTCGTTACACCAGAAGCTTTGCATAAAAAAGTTGCTACTGATGGAGAAATTGGATTAATCCAAATAGCTTCACAGACAGAAGTTAATGCTGGCGGAGTGACTAATAAAGCAGTTACACCTAAAACATTAAATGACCGTACAGCAACTAACGATCGTACTGGTATTGCTCGCTTCGCGACACCTGGTGCCCAGGGTGAATTTGAAGCTGGTACTTCAAGTACAGTAATGGTAAACCCTAAATTATTATTTGATAAATTTGCTAATACTGATCGTATCCAAGTTAATACTAGTTCTGGCTTAACTATTACTGGGAACCTCTGGGACCATTATACCATCAACATACAGGAAGCAAGTACTTCTCAAAGAGGTACAACCACTCTTGCAACTGCTGCTGAGGTTAGAACCGGCACCGACGCCAAGAAAATAGTTACTTCTGCCACGTTGCACGCGAAAACAGCAACCGAAGGAGCTATCGGTCTTGCTCAGTATGCTACACAGGCACAAGTTGATGCAGGCACATTAAGTGATAGAATTGTTTCTCCTGCTTACTTGAAACAGACTATTCAGGTAACAGAGTCGTGGCAAGCTACAGACAGCGTTAGAGGGACCGTGAGGCTATCTACAGGCGATGGAACGTGGAAAGGTAATGATACCGATGGCTCAACTCTTCCGGATGACGGGTATGCCTCTAAGGGTGTAGCGGTGTCTCCGTATGAATTGAACCTTACACTGAAACATTACTTGCCTCGTCTCGGTAAAGCCTATGACACCGGAATGTTAGGCGGTCAAACACCAGACAAATATGCTCGCCGCGATATAGCGCAGACTATTTCTGGAGCTTGGTCATTTAGTCAGGACACTTCATTTAGCAATAATATTTCTGTCCAGAATATTATATATGCTAATGGTGGTGAAGTTAAAATTTCTCCAACTGCTGACACCGGAAACGTGCATGTTCGTTTTCAAAATAGAGATGGAAGCGAGCGTGGTATAATTTATGCTGAGCCGCAAACTGCTTCAGCTGGAACTTTAAAAATTCGTGTCAAAAACGGAACTGGAACTACTGCTACAAGTCAAACTTATGTATTTGGCGGTAACGGTACGTTAGAAGTTCCTAACGAAGTGTCAACTAAAACTCTGAGGTCTTCTGGAAATGCAATAGTTGGCGGAACTGTTATGGTTAAGGACGTTCAGATGCTTGCTGTCGAGGGATTGAATTCAATATTCGGTGCCCAATCACAGTCCGCATTTATTCGTTCCCGTGACGCTGATACACAAATTTTTGCACAGGATTCAACTGGATCGTATCCAATTTTAACTACCAAAAACTATGCAAGACTAGCTGATGTCCGTTATGTTAATAAAGCCGGCGATACCATGACTGGTAATCTTAACTTAAGCGGTTCTGCTATCGTCATTACAGGTTCTGAATCCTGGTATGTGCCAACGAATGAAACTGTAATAAGACAAGGTTCTTGGACTGCTGAAATTAAAGACGCTACTAAACTAAAAGGTCTTCGCGGTTATATGGTTCCAATCAGAACACCGATTGACCCTGCTAACCCAAGCACTTTAGTAGTGACCGGATATGAAGAAAAAACTGCAGCTGGTGGTGTTTTAACTCAGGTTGGTGTAACTACAAACAATACTTATCAACTTTGGACTCCTTATCCTCCAACAACCGAAACTGCCGATAAGCGTTTCGCGCATACTGTGTGGATGAGGATTTATAATCCAAACCTTAATAAGTTTGATGATTGGATGCGAGTGTTCACGTCTGCTACTCCTCCGACTGCAGCTGATATCGGAGCTCCGAGCTCAGTATCAACTCAGGTTAAAACCCTTGAAGTCCTGGAATGGATTAAGCTTGGCCCAGTTAAAATCTGGCCAGACCGTCCAAATCAAACTCTCAAATTTGAATGGGTAGGTGATTAATGGCTGAACCAATTTTAATGGCAGCCTTCGGCGAGGATTTCGTGGAAACACGAATCCTCTCTGAGGCAAACTCTGTGAAGTATTGGCTAAAAGCTTATGCTACGCATTCTAATGCTGTTCCTAATAAGCCAGAATTGAATATTAATGGTGCCTTTGATATGACCTCCTCCTTACGGAGGGGGATTAATGTCGTTCAAGTTAATGGTGACAGTTTTATTAACTTTAAAACATTTGACGTTACCACTGATGATAACAACGCTAATAACAAAGCGTTTGTAGAATATGCAAATGGATTAACTTCAGGATTGTATATTATAATGACACATGAACGATTTCAATCCAGTCCATTAATAGACAGATGGTTTAAAAATAAGTGGTCTGCTTCTTGGCCAGGTTCTGACTTTTCTAAATCATTTCCAAACTCCGCCTATGTTGGAGTGCTCGGAGCAGCAAAAGGACGTATATTAATTGAGTCATTTTACGGAAATGATGGTGTAGTTAAAGAAGATTCCAGAGCTAAAGTCGATACAGTGTATGATAACGTTGGCGATGTAGGATATACAGGCTGCCCTTATCGTTCCATTGAAGACACTAATGAGTACTCGGATTCTACTGGATATGAATATAAGCGATATCCAGTTCAAAATGAATCTATAAGCAAAATCGCTGATTATGGATTATCTCCCCGGGATTCGGTGTTTTTAGTGTGTGATATGTATGCATCTAAAAGCCTTCTTGACGCAGGTTCTACTACTAGGGCTAACTTGAGATGGTTCAAAGGTACATCTTTATTATCTTCAAGCGTATCATTAGAAATTCCAAAAAATGGAGCTGATAGATGGCTAAGATTTGAAAGATTTACCGCTGTTCCTACAGACGCTGATGGATTTACTATTGTGGTATCACGATATCCAAAAACGTCCGTAGTTGGTGATTCTAAAATCAAAAACCTTGTATTTGTTCAAACCGCGCACAGCGAAAAACTTAACAGTGTTGTTCAAGAATTTGGCGTGAATGGCGTAAGAATGAATAAAGGCGTTGAAGGAGGAACCACTATGATTATGGAACTTCCAAATTCAAAAGTCGATCCGAGCGGTGTTATTCCAGTTCAATCGTTCAGAGAAACATCAGACTAAGGAAGCCTTTGGGCTTCCTTTTTTCGTATAAATAGAAAATATATAAGAGGATAAACTATGGCCGATTTAAAAGCAGGTTCAACAGTTGGTGGAAATCCTATTTGGCACGCAGGTACTTTTCCTCTTGTGCCGGCAGGAAACTCCCTAACTTATAGAGGTGTAAAGGTTTATACTGAGATAGATAAACCTCAAGCAAATGATAATGATTTCGTATCTAAAGCTAATGGTGGCACAGGTTCTCAAGGTTTCCAAAAGGAAGTCGAATTTAAAGAAGGCGTAAAAGTTTCTGCGACCTTCAGTGGCGGCAACAGTTTAAACGGGCTTTATTCTGGTAATGGAGACTCAGCATCTCTAACAACAGCGAACATTGACATTGTTTCATGGTACGGTGTCGGTATTCGTACTTCACTGGAGGGTAGAGAACGGACAGTAGTTTGGAACGCTAGAACCGGGGACCAAATAAACAAAGGAAGTATAACAGCTTCTATTCTTAGTTCTAATAATGCTCCTACAGCCGCTCAGCATTTAACGCGTAAAGATTATGTCGATGGACGAATAAATACTGTTAGCAACGTAGCTAACGCAGCAGTCAAGAAAGCTGGTGATACCATGACAGGTGCACTACGAGCTGAAGCTGGCGTAGTTATAGTAAACACAGCAACATCCGGTGAATATGCTCCTAGATTAGATCAGGTTATTTCACGCGGGGTAACAATAGATTTTGGCACATACTAAGAGGTAGCCATGGCCGATCAAAACTTAAAACAAATACAATTTAAAAGAACTAGCACAGAGAATAAAGCACCAGGTGCAGATATCGTAGCCCGTGGCGAAATCGCGTTGAATACACATGGGCGTACTCTTGCCATTTACACTAAAGATGAAGCTGATAACGTTGTTCAGCTTGCAGGTAAAGGGGTTCCTTTCTTAGATACCTCTGGAACTCTTAGCGTTGATGGAACTACTACGTTAAAAGACAACGTAACTATTTCTCCGAATAAAGCAATTAGTTTTGAAACTACTGATTTAAGCGGTGAAATAACTCGTCACATCGTTGGTAAATGTGCTACTAATGATGGCTGGTACATTGGTGCCGGCGGTACAAGCAACAGTGGTATTCTTGAAATCGGTACTATTGATGATGGCGCTGAAACTATTCAATTCGTACAGCGCGGAGCCGGCAACGTAGAAGCCCGAAAACTTGTCTTACTTGATGGTTCTGGTAATACTACTCTTCCTGGCGATTTGAGATTAACTACTAATAAGACCGTAAAAATTTCAAATGAGTCTACTCTTACTTTAGAAATGGGTGTAGGTGCTAATGATGCATACATTAAAAACCTGAGAGGCTCTGGCGTTCTTCAATTAACTAATGACGGTAATCTAACATTCAGAAATTCCCAGGTGTATTACGCTATGAGCGGAAGAGGTCCTGGTAAATCCGGCACTCTTCTGACGAATGTAGAAAACAACCGTCAGGCATGGCAATACGTAATTTCTGCTGCAACTGCGTCAACTGCTCGCTGGGTAAAAGTAGCTACAATAAAGCATCCAGGAATGGGTTCTTCGCAACTGGATTTAATGATTAGCGGTGGTATTGATTCTGGTCACGGTAGACATTACGTTGATTTTATCACGTTATCAGGACGAAATTTAACATCATGGAGCACCAACAGTTTAGATAACTGGGTTGAATGGCGCCGGGTTGGGTCTCCTTCTAAAACGAACGTTCCAGAGTATTACGTTGTTAAAAATGATGCTGCTACAGATTCAGAGGCTTCATTTGATTTTTATGCTAAAGTTCCTCGTTATGGCAATGGCCTTTATGTTACAGTGCTAAACACATCTGGATACAACGGCCAAGATTCAGGTACAGTAATTATCTATGAAACCAATCAGGACACTGGTGATACTGGACCGTCCGGAAGTATTCTTGTTTCAATGAAACAGATTTTTGATAGTTACGCAAAACCAGATTTCGGTGATACCACAGGTACTCTTCCGGTTAACCGTGGTGGTACAGGTGCTACTAACGTAGGAGACGCTCGAAATAACTTAGGTCTTAGAACTGCTGCTGTTCGTGATGTCGGTGAATCCAGTGGAAACGTGATGGAAGTTGGTGCCTTCGGTATTGGTGGTTACGGAAAAACACTTGTAGATATTACTTCTGACGTTGATTTAATGAATCGCCTTAAAGCCATTGGTGGTACAGTATTCAGAGCCAACATAGCAAGTGGTTATACAGGGGCTCCTTATTACTCCCATGGTACCGGATTTTACGGAAGAGCTTCTGACACAATGGCTGCGCTTAATATAGATTATGCAACTGGTAACGTCAGAGTATTTGCTATAAACGATAGCGGTTTAGCAAGTGGAAGAGTAAATTCTAATGTTCTCTACGGCACAGCAAATAAGCCATCTAAGGATGACGTCGGACTTGGTAATCTGACAAACGATACCCAAGTTAAGAAAGCTGGCGACACCATGACTGGCGATTTAACTGCTCCTAACTTCCACGCTTCTGGGCCTGGAACTGCATCTTTTTACGTTAATGCTGGGACCGGAAACGCTCATGTATGGTTCAGAACAGATGCTAACGAACGCGGTGTAATCTGGGCGACGCCTAATACTGCTGACTTAGGACAAATTAATATTCGTGCAAAAACTACTGGAGGCACTTCTGCTGGTGATTTTAGCTTCCGTTCTGATGGCCGCCTTGATGTTCCTGTAGCAGTTAAAGTTGGTGGAGCAGCAATGCTAACCAAAGACGGGAATATTACCTCTGGTTCGATGTTTGGTGGTAACCTTAACAACTATTTGACTTCTATTAAAAATGATATCACCACTGGTGATAGTAAGCAAGTAAGCAAGACTGGTGATACCATGACCGGTAACTTGACTATTAACGCTAACTTAAAAGTCGAAAACCCTAACGGAACTTTTGTTGATTTAGGTTCAGAGAACTCAGACAAGTACAGCAGATTGACCCTTGCATGTAAAGCTGGCTCTGGTGCTGCCGTAGCAATGCTTAAAATCACTCCTGAAGGATACGTGCAATTTGGTTATCAAGATGCAGTTGCTACTCCGTCTCCTAGCAAGTACATCCGAGTTAAACCTGATGGTCTTGATGTAGAAGGCGATTTGGTTTTTAATCAGACCTATCGCGGCACTGAAGAGGCAGTTGATATTTCTGATAAGACCATTGACCTTAATAATCTTGTCATTAAAAGAACCGACCCAGGTACTCGTCTGTTGTATAAATGTGTATCATCTGGTGGCGGAAACAATATATCGAACAAACCTACCTCTGATGGCAACTTTGTTCTTGAAGTTCTGTCTTTACGCAAGGTTTCTGATACCGATTGGTCATGTAAACAAACCTTTACTACAAAGAACGGCGGTGTTGAAGGTACATATATCCGCTACGCACAAAACGGCTCATGGTCTGCATGGAAAGAGGTTGTTGCTGGTGTTCAACCGATCAATTTAGGCGGTACTGGAGCAACATCTGTAGCTGCTGCTCGTAATAACCTTGGTGTTGGTGAAGGACAAACAGTATCATTCGGTAATTTAGTTACAAATGATTTAACTGCAAACGGAAACGCTAGATTGATTGGAAGATTGAACCTTGGTTCTACTTCTGCGACTGGCGTATTACGAGCTAATGAAACTGGTGCGGTTGTCTTAGGTTCTGCTAGTGGTCAAAACATCCACATCAGAGCAGGAAGCCCAGATACTTCTTCTGGTGAAACCCGCTTTGAGCCAAATGGAAACGTCGTGGTTGGTGGAGCTCTAACGTCTTCAGGAAGCTTACAAGTAAATGGCGAAGCCGCGATGAGCAGAAGCTTGATCGTTTCTCAAAACATAAAGAATACTAACGATAATAGTTTTATTCTGATGGGAAAAGATTCTGACTTAGGTTTCGTTAAAAAATCTGGTGCAGGTTCTAAACTAGTATTTGCTTCAGGAAAATCGTTTATTGTCGCTAAATCGTCAGCAACTACTATAAGTAATCCGGCTTCGGAAACTTACACCGACGTGTTTAAAGTTGATGCTGATGGAAACCAAACAGTTTATGGAAACTCAGATGTTTCTAGGGCTTTGACTGTATCAAGCTCAGCGACAGTTAATGGCGTTATTAATGCCAACGGCGGTATCATTGTTCCTACTACCAAGTATGTTCAAATTGCCGATGCTCCTACGCAGAATAACCAAGCAACAAATAAACAGTATGTTGATGATAAGGTTGCTTCTGCTATTAGTAATGCTGGTGATACTTATCTTCCGCTAGCAGGTGGTACTGTAACTGGGCGGTTAACAATTACAGGCGATCAGTTAAAAACCACATCGCTCTGGGTTACTGGAAATTCGGCACTTAACGGTAATTTAGAAGTAGGCGGTAATGTTGTTAGTAATACTGGTATTGGTAGTTTTGTTGGTGCTGTAGATGTTAAGGCCCCTGCCGTAGATAATGGTACAACGCACCTTTGGTTCCGACATTCTAATGGTGGCGAGCGTGGTGTGATTTACATGCCAGGTAACAATAATACCATGATGGGATTAAGAGCTGGCGGTAGTGAGTGGCAATTGGATGGTCCGACAGGTCAAATGATAGGCCCAGGTGCTCGTTGGCGTATTCATGCAGATGGTAACCTACAGGGTGATGTTTACGGTGGTTATATCACTAACTATATCAACGATAGGTTTAACCAATGTGCACAGTGGGTTCGTACTGGTGCTCAACAAGACTTTGGTCCAATTGGTCGTCCAGCACCTGGTAAAACTGTTCCTGGTGGTTGGGTGCTTGTTGGTCTTAACGGTAACAGTAACGAAGCTAACCAGAATATGCAACTTATCGGTGGACGTTTACAAGTATGGAAACCGGGCGTTCAATGGGTTGATTCTGCTACTTGATAATAAGGGGCTTCGGCCCCTTTAAACTTAAAGGTAAAACTAATGATTATTAAACAAATGAAAGGTATTCAATGGCATCACAATTTCGAGGGCGGAGCTTATTATCGAGACTGCAACGACAAGTGCTGGTATTCTTTTAGAAATTCTCTCGATAAAAATTCCCATATCATTATAGTTAATGCTAAAACAAACAAGATAATTAATTACTATAACGGCGAAGACCCAACCATGATCGGGTTATTTGCTGATAAAGAAATGATTTTGGATGTTTATCAACTTGACGATTTTCCTGTGGATTCATGGGATGAATTCACACAAAGAGAATTTGAATTTGTAGACGAACAAGTTGTGATGACCAAAGATGTACAAGTTCCTAAAGAAAGAACTAAAGATGATATCATGAAAGATTTAATGAAGCTTAAGGCTGAATTGGAATCATTGCAATAAATAGCTCTGTAAGGAGAGCAATATGGCAAGCAAACAATCAATACCATTTTTTGATATGTTTCTTGGGTTGCTCGAGCTATTATTCAAAGATGGAGCCACGGGAAGAGTTCTCTTTTCCCGTGTTTTTGTTGTCGTACTTTTAGCATTATTAGCGTTTGCTGGTTATAAGTCAGATAGTCTTATTACTGCTTACGTCGATAGTACTTATGATAAGTATGATAAACTGGTTCAAAAGGATAGGGATACACGATTTGATAATACAGCACTCGAACAACTCCAGATAGTACATATCTCAAGCGGTGCAGATTTTTCTGCGGTCTTTACGTTCAGACCTAAAAACTTGAACTACTTCGTAGACTTAATTGCTTATGAGGGGACTTTACCTAGCACGGTAGATTCTAAAAACTTGGGAGGATATCCAATCGACAAAACAACTGCTGAATATAGCACGCATTTATCGGGTAGATATTTTTGGACGGATAAGGAATTTGTTTTCTTACCAACAAAAAGAAAACCGCCTGAGATATCGTATATGTTTAGCTGTCCGTATTTCAATTTAGACAATGTTTATGCTGGGACTGTTGAAATGTACTGGTACAATTCCAAACCTGCATTATCTAACGAAAGACTAACATCGATATGTGGTCAGGCGGTTAGAGCTCTTGGAAGAGCTAAGTGATTACTTATTACTATGCATAGCCATTGTTCGATAGATAGACTCAAATCCCTCGTTGTATTCTTCAACGAGAATTCTCTTCTCTTCGTCAGTTAACTCAGAAACCATTTTACGAAAATTGCTCTGATTTAACTGACGCCCCTGCTCGTTCTTGATTCCAATTTCGTTCAAGAACGCAATAAATTCATCTCGCTTCTCCATGATATGTTCAGCATTGAACTTAGTCAGAATAGAAGCAACAGTAACAATTTCTTGGACAATTTCAAACTTAGTCATTATTTTTCCTACAACATAATGGATTATGTGATTATAGTATCATCTTGATACCGCGTTGTAAACCAGTTTATGCCAATTCCCAACGAGAATTCAAATCTTCCTTGGTAGTGATATACTCAGCACCAGAGGACATCCAGAGCCCGTAGCGACCATCTTTTACTCTAGCCGTTAAATACCATTCCTTTCCAATTGGACGAACCCTACGATTCATCCAGTGACATACGTCAATTGCCTCTTGAAAAGACAAGTCAATCAGACTTCCAAGCGCGATTTTATTCATTAACGCTTCAAGATATCTTTGTGATTCAACGACAGATTCTAAGTTATGACTCATGCTAAAACTACCTCTCCACGATTACCTAAAATGCTTTCGATATACTCAACTCCACTTATAATGTCACCTCTATCCTTTGCTTTAATAGTAATAATTCCATACGTGTAAAAGTCGGCTGACAAACTGAATGGCTTAGAAGTGTCCTGGTTAAACGTAGACATTACTGCTTGCTCTAAATGTTTTACTTCTAAGTCATTAGCCCAAGAGTTAAGAACTTTAAGCCTAACTTGTAAGGTGTATTCTACTTTAATTGCTGAAAGCAATTCAACGCGTTTATGATATGCCTTGGCTTCATCTTCTCTGCGTAAAGCTTCAGTATTCATAGATAATCTCCAATGTCATAAGCATCAACACATTTCTGAAATTGTTCAATAACTTCTTCAGGTTCAACATTAGCGATAATAGCTACAGTAAAGGTGCCATTATTCCAATCATGTACCATCCAGTCCCCATATCCAGCATTCTGGAGGTCTTCCATTAGTTCAGAATGGATATCTGCTACTAATCCAGAATGGTCCCCTAATTTCTTGTGGAGAGCTTCTAGGTCATCACAAATAATAGTTAAAGTAGTACATTTGGAATTATTCAGAATGCGCATCGTCTTTACCTTTGTGTTTTTGCTTACGTTTTGATTCTTTGGCAGCGCGCTTTTTATCTTTATGCGCGCCTCCTATGTTAAAGTCATTCTTCGCTACTGGGTTGTACATGTGCAATTACCTCATTTAAGCAGTTGCGTGTAATATCAAAACGCTTAGCAATACCACATTCTTGGATATGTGCTTTTAAATCTCCGGCATGCACATATCCCAATTCCAAGATAAACCGTTTAATTTGAGCCTTTTCTGAACGATTTAAGCTGTTGAAGTAATCTGCCTTGGCGCTTATTGTTCTCACGCTTTATCTTCCTTACATTCAAGTTCCTTGATGTAATAGTCAATATCTTTAATCATTTCTTCTGTCATTACTTTGTACATTTCAGCAAGAAACGGTTTAGCGCCGCCATTAAATGGATGACTAAACGGACAGATGTATTCCTTATCCATGAGAGTTTTCATGAATTTGCTATCTGCCATTTTAAACCCGGCTTCATTGGTATATGTACCCCAATTATCGTCCATCATTTCTAACGAACGCTGGAGCGATTTACGTTGAATTTTTAAAAGCGTAATGTTATTCTTTAATGTACTAATCATTAGTATAAATCCTCTGAGAATAATTCATTGGCGGGTCCTGATTTAGGACGAACTGTATTAACTTGACCTGCGTGTGTAGCGATGATTAATGCTTCTTCGCGTGTAAAGTACTCACCCCATTGGTCAACAAATCCTTGATTGTCTCCATGGACATGGTCAGAAATCAGTTTGTCACGGAACATATCTAAAACGTTCGCCATATCAACAGAATAGTGGCGAGTGCCTGGAACTACAATTGTTCCACCAGTTTTCAATTCAAAACGATTTGCTGCACAAACGATACGACGTTGAAGTAATCGTCCATCCCACCAATCAGCTACTTTAAAACAGATTTCAGGAATACTAACTTCTTCTGGCTCATTAATTAGAGCACCATGACGAGAAGCATCAACAAATTTATTCATTTGTTCAGAAAACTTGCTCATTTAAAGAATCCTTTAATTTTCTGCCACAAACTTTTCTTTTCACGAATACCGATTTGCCGAATAACAGGTTCACCCTGCATTTTCTCTAACCATTCCATTGAGTTAACAGCTTCCGCCATTGGAACAAATTTAGCAAGGGCCTTTTGGTAATTATCTACATCCATGATATGCTTGCCATCTGCATCGTAACATGCGTAGCATTTGTGCATCTTTTTATCAATATACCCGATGAAGTGTCCTCGGAACCATACATCCCAACAATCAGTTGGGATATTAGCATTCAAGTTAACTTTTTCTACACAACGCTGAAGTTCATTCAATACTTTAAACTTGTTCATTACAGTTCCTTAATAGAGCGGATGATGGTTTCAATGTTTTCAGCAGTACGGGCGATATCTAAGTAAGTATTGCCTGTTGCAGCTACACGGCAAGACATTCCAAGGTCAGTGAAGTGTTTCTGATGCTCTTCAGAAATCTTGTAACCGAAGATGCGGAAAGTACCTTTGTTGTTAACTTCAAGACTACGAATACCGAAGGTACGTTTTTCCAGAACTGCGATATAGTTACTGCGGTAAACAGTCAGTTCTTTCAAAGGCAAGATATCTTCCATCTCACCGAGAAGTTTCATCATCAGGTCTTTGTGCTCATTCATGTCTTCAGTCAGAGGACGAGCTTTACGAGTATTGCGTTTCTTCAAAAGTTCAGGCTTGTTCTCTTCTGCATAGATAACTGCCGCTTTAGAGATGATGTCCTGTGCTTCACCAGTGATGATTAAACCGTCACCAGATTTCTCGATGAGACCTTTCTTAATCAGAACACCGATGTTTGAGTTAACAGAACTTGCGTTCATGGTTTCTTCAAGGATTTCACGCAGTTCAGAAGAAGTGATGAAATCCTTTTTAGCTACCTGAACCAGGATAGCAGCAGTTTTTTCGTTCAGAGCATCTTCGGAAGCTTTGATAATGTAAGTTACTTTAGACATTGTGATTCTCCATGATGTTTTATTCAATTTGTTTGGTATGAGACTATAATATCATCTGCTAACCAGCTTGTAAACCATTTTATTCTGCTCTCTGAAAATTTTCTTCAAAGAGCAGTAAAAATGTTATACGTTAAAGATCAAGAACTTATCACCATTTTCAAGTTTAAGCACCCAGAAATCATCATATACACAAAGAACGACTTGATACTCTTCACCGTCTTCATAGTTACTCGCTTGAATTACCTGGCGCATAGGATACTCGCGATTAACTTCGAACACATCAAGCACCACAATGTTACCTTTGACATAGTGGCTCAGTCGAGTGCCATCAGCTTGAGCAGAAATATAAAGAATGTTTTTGATATCAGATTTTAATGATGTAATCATTTTGTTTTACTCCGTGTTTTTTGATATGGCTATAATACCACAGCTATGTAAGCATGTAAACAACTTTGTGAAAATAATTTGGGCATTCTAAGGAAGGATTTTGGAGGGATATAGATTTATATGGAAGGACCTGGAGATGACCTCCAGGTTCCCTAGATTAACTGAGGAGCAATAAAACTAGACCTAATACGGCAATTACAGAACCTATAATTAAATAAAATTCTATCATAGTTCTTCCAGGTCTTTCAGATACTCGGCTTCAGGAGTTGTCTTTTCCCAGTACTTAACCTCTTGTGCTAGGCGTTTTGCTTCCTGAGCAAGTTTCTTCGCTTCATCATCAGTGATGTGATAGATGTTCATTGAAACGAGTTTTTCAGAATGGTCTTTGAATAGTTCATTCTGTTCAATTTCTTTAGTCAGTTGCTTGCGAGTTTTACCTTGGATAACGATGTTACCTGCGATAACCTCTTTGATAAATTGAGCTTTTGCCTGAGCAAGATTAAACGCCTGCTTAGTTTCAGCGATTTTATGCTCGATTCGTTTGGCGGTGAATGTCTTACGGACTTCTACAAAATGACGAATCAGCTCACCTGAAGTTTTGAACTTGTCATTCAGCTTACCATTCTCATCGATGACCACAATATATTGACTCATTTTCTCAATGAGCTTAAAGTCCTTCATGATTTTAGCATGACGCTGCTCAGGGTCATCGCTCAAAGCATAATCTTTACGGAATTTAACCTTGAAGCCAAATCCAGTCTTAGAACAGTCATCATCATAAGTGATGTATCCTGCATCTTCCAGAGGATCGAGTACTTTCTCTACATAAGAAGCACGCTCAAACTTGTATGGAATTTCGCTTATATAGATCGAGTTCCGTGAAGTTTCTTTATACACGCCGTGCAGTTCAACAGAACCGTCTTCAGTTTGAACGATTTTTCCGTTAAATTTAGGGAACTGAACCTCAGGTTCCATAACTTCGCCACGAAGAGCCGCTTTAGTACATTCTAAAACAGATTCAAAGCTGTGTGGAAGAATAGAAGTTGAATATCCTGTTGCAATACCACGAACACCATTCAGAAGAACAGTCGGAATTACCGGCAGATAATACGCTGGCGGAACATGCTCTTTATCTTTATGCATCGGAGCAATTTCTGTATCTTTGTAGATTTTACGGAAGTTGTCAGAAATCCGGCAGAAAATATAACGACTTGCCGCAGCAGATTGAACCAGACGCGAACCGAAGTTGCCTTGCCCATCTAACAGAGGATAGTTGTTATTCCATGTGTTTGCCATCAATGCACCAGCATCTTGAGCAGAGGTTTCACCATGATGATAACCTAAATCAGCTACACCGCCAGCAACAGACGCAAGTTTGTGGAATTTTTCTTTATTACCACGAGCCAAATCAAGGGCACGAGCAATAACAAAACGCTGTACAGGTTTAAACCCATCAATCAAGTTTGGAATAGCGCGATTTTCTACAGTATAAATCGCGTATTCTTTTGCTTCATTATCAATGATAGATTTCAAATCGCGATGACGAAGATTTGATGCCTTAGCCAAATCATCAATAGAACCTGCTTGCTTTAATAGAGTGTCAAAAATATCCATTGTACCTACCAGATTAGTGAGCCGATTTGTACTATAACATCGGAAATGAAAAGCACAATATAAATCATTCCGTAAATCATTCCATAGTACATAACTAATAGAAAGGCGGCAGCAATAGCTGCCACAATTAGGAGTTTCTTAATCATTTGTAAACTCCTACAATTTTACAAATGCGCTCAAACATAATAAATGCTGCGGTGAACGCAATACTTCCAATTACTTTAGTGGTAGGCACAAGGCCATACCACATGAATGTTCCTGAGCAAATCATTAAGGCCATCAGAAACACATAGCCCATCACGAAGAAGGTTCTCATTAGTATTTCTGCATAGAGAAAACGAAGTTATCATTCAGAATACGATTCAGTTCAGAGTAAGTCTGTGCGTCGCTTGAATGCTGACGAGTAAACGCCAGTGCAAGTTGACCTTTGCCATAACCGGTGGTCAGCGGTTTCATTTTATTGGCAGGAATCCAGAACACACCATATGTTACACAGTTTGAACGAAGGGTACGACCCAACTGAGACCGCCCAGAACGGATGTGAGAAAGAACACTCTCAAATCCTGCTTTTGAACGTTGTTTAGCTACAAAGAAACGAGCAGATGCACCGATATAACCTGCTTTGCCATCATTGAGCATCAGGAAATAAAATCCTTCGCGCTCAGTAATTTCACGAGATGGAGCACCAGCTACCCAATCACCGTTACGAATAGAACCGATCAGTTCTGCGCCAGCGTTATCGAGATCAGCAAAAGTCATAATATTACGCATGTTAATTTCCTCAGTTGATTAAAGTTTATTCTCCGATGAGGGGCCGAAGCCCCTTCTACTACCAAAAATATACTACTGCCGTTACACCACCAACCCAAAACACAAGAAGACCTAAAGCAAGCAGACGATACACGATGTGTCGTTTCATTTTTGACCTTCCCATACGGTTTCTACTAAGGATTTAAGGCCATCAGTTTGAATAATATCAATCGCATTAATGGCAAAATAAATTCCGAATCCGAACACGGCGACAATTCCAAGCGCTACCGCAACGATAAAGGACAGAACAACAGTTCTCATTAAGTTAAAGCGACGATCAAAACTACTACGAATCATTATATTTTCCTCAGATGAAAGCATTAATCCAAACGTTAACTAAATCCCATGCGAAAACACCAATGAAAGTAACGATAAGGCAGAATACTACAAAGGTGTTCTTCAAAATCGTAAGTAACTTTTTCATTTTGTTCTCCAGTTTAGCTAACAGGATTATAGTATCACTGAAGAACAGTAAAGTAAACCGTTAAATGCACAAGTTACGAATTTTTTCTTCTAAGGCTTTAACTTTATCTATATGCTCATCGCGAGCTGCAGCGGCTCCATTGGGATACAATCCGCCGTAAGTTGAATCGCCATTATCACAAGCAATGATAGTATAATGCCAATTCATAGATTCGAGAATCCTATACTCTTTCAAAAGTTCAGCTTTAATAGAAGCATTTCCGCGTTTAGCTCGAAGTGATTTTAGCTCTAAGTAACTCATGTTTTACTCCCGTTCAGTTTGTAAGGCCATAGTATCATGGCCAATCCCGGAAGTAAACAACTTTTTAAAATTTGTGCATGATATACCCGCCAGCTCCAACTCGTGAAGGTTTTACTACTTCCATGAGGTGATCGATACCGCCGGCAAACATTGGTGTGTACCGTATGACATTCTGGGACACTTCTTCTGCAACGAATATAATTATACAGTCTGCGACTTTATGTTTAAACATGGGCCCTAGATTTATTCCACTTCCATCTGGGAATGGACCGTCTTTACCAGTTGTAACATTAATCCATGGCTTATGATTTGCTCGGTCATGAACAAAGTGTGTTTTAACTTCAACTCTAACACCTTGGTAGTAAGGATGAGCTAGTACGTCCCAGGCCCATTCATACGGATCGTTGTTATTATGGTCAACAACTTGATCGTTTACGTATCCATCAAGAAAATCCGCTACCACATACTCTGCCGGTATAGCAATTCTACATCTTTTAAGAACATCAATTCTGTCTTGAGATGGATCGATATCTAAACTATATCTTGCAGTATCAATGATTTTTACTTTTGCTTCACCCCTTAGCTTATTCAAATCTAGGGTAAATGTCCGGAGTTGGTTCAATCTCTGCAGGGCTTTGTTCATCAATGCCATAAATTCCTCTGATATGTAATTCACCAAAATAAACACGATCGTCGTGGTTACATGTGTCTGGTTCCACAACAAAATCATCACCAAGTTCTACAAGTTCATCACAGTGCAACCAAGCATAGTGAACATCACCTTCGTGTTTAACTACATGATGACAAAACACTGTAGCAGCATGATGAGTACCACGAAGATTAACAACTTTAGAATGAGATACGTTAAATGGATTAATCATGTTTCACCCATAATAAAAGAGGAGCCCGAAGGCTCCTTATAATTAGCGAAGTTCTGAACCCCAACGATCAGTTACATCTTCTAATACTACATAACCACATGTACGCATTTTAGCGTCGTTGTAATCAACCGGGATAGATACTACATCACGCGGATGAACTTTAACTGAAACAATACGGTCAGAACCACTACCGAAGTGACCGATGTAAGATTTAGAGCAGACATGCAGACCTGCCGAACAAGTACGCTGATCGTCTTCATCTACCTGGTTACGCGGCATTGTAACAGTTTTACCAGGAGAGTTATCAAACGTGTTTGAAGCACAGTCCATATAAGTGGAACGAACTACTTTCCAACCAATGAAGTGACCATCATCAGTGATGTCGATATCGTTTGCATTCAGGAAATCAAACAGACGATAAACTGCACGACGAGACGGGTTCAGCATCAGGTTTTCCAGGAAAGGCAGATAACGTTTAAAGTCTTCGCCATCTTCCATGGCTCGAACGATACGCTCAGTCAGACCGGATTTCAGCTCGATATCTTTATAGAATAAAGTACCATCTTCAATTCGGACGTTACCTTGAACGAATTTCTTGATGCCTTGTTCCAGGTTAATGTGGTCAATAGCACCAGCGATATCACCATCTACAAGTTTCTGCAATGCAGATTTAAATCCAGGATGTTGGCTATCAGCGTTATAAGTAGTACGGCCTTCAGTAATTGAAATGAATTTGGAACTTGCTGCCCATTTAAATTCACGCTCAGCAGGAGCTTCTACTTTAGCAGGAACAGCTGCCGCCGCAGCTCGAGCTTCACGCTCTTTAAACACACGCCGAATGGTGTCACGGGAAACACCATAATTCTCGGCGAGCTCTTTCTTAGTGTACAGACCGTTTTTGAAGTTTTTAACGATTGCATCTTTTTGGATTTCAGACAGACAGGTAACAGCCATTTATTCACCTTTATTTTCAGAATTTTGAGTAGAAGCTCCATCAAGGAGCTCCATGATTTTTACGATATCATCGACGAGTTTGCTGTCAGTCCGCCAAGTATCCAAGACACTTGCGATGACAGGATAATCATCTTTAAACTGTTCAATCTTTTTATAGAAGATTGTCTCAGCATCACCAGACAGTTTATTATAAATTTTATTACATAAAGCTAAATCATCGTTTTCATCTTTGATTTTACTGGTACGGCAAACCTTAGCGATTTTGTTTAGTTTTGTCAGGAACGGATTTTTCATTCCAGACGCTGTAAACTTACTCGACAAGAAATTCAATTTATCGTAATGCGCAATATTTCCACAGATACGATTTCCAGTAGCATTTGATGGCATGTACTGGTCATAATCTACCTTATCAATACACTTGATGTATTGGTCGATAATAAATCGGTCAAATGAAAGCAATCCATCAGCTTTTGCCGCGGCTTTCATAGCACCTGGACGAATTGCATAGAATTTCTTAATTCCGCACGCTTCTGCCAGAGAACGCATGCTCGCAATGTTCATATTCCACCACCAAACATTATCTGGGAAAGTGTGGATTTCATCACGATTGCGACCGATTGCATAACCTTCAAGCTCAGCAATTTCAGATGATACTAAAGTCTGACGGTCTTCTTCCCAATACCCGTCTTTATCAATCCAATGTAATGACACATTAGGAGATTTCGGACGTTTCTCTTTTGGACCAGTGTCATAATCAGGAAGAGCTTTTCTCTGAGCTTCAAGTTCAGACACACGGAATACTACAACTTCATCAGTATCCATGATTTTCTTCAGCTCATCAATGACATGCAATTCATCTTCATTGTCTTTGATTACGGTAATGTGTGCCCAGATTGGAACTAACCCAGATTTACACAGAGCTCGAACTGTAGCGATGCGTTTACCGGCTTTATCATCAATAAGAACAAACGCTTTAGTTCTATCAACCCCACAAATATCAGAAATGTTTACTTGATTATGGCGGTGCCATGAGCTGTTTGATACTTTACGACGAGCAGGCTCATCACATGAAACATAAACCGACACTTCGTTATCAACATAATATGAACGAATTTTATCGAGATTGTACTTCGCAACTACTTGTTTAATATCGCGGTTCCCAATGGTAATACCACGGCTCTGAAGAATAGAGCGTTCCTTAGAACTCAGCTTATTGAACTCACGCAGGAATTCACGATCAGATTCATACGCTTCAAACGCTTTAATATCTGCAGTAATTACCTCTTCTTCAAGAGCATTCACACGCTTCTGGATATTAGCAATTGTTTCTTCGTCAAGAGAAAGCTCTTCACGAGATGGAGTAATGTCTAATTCGCCAAGAGGGAAATGAACATAAACCTTACCATAGCGATTAAGCAACCAATCTGCCTTAACATCTACACCGCTGATCGGATATACGATTTTTCCATAAACTGCGTACAGACCATAGCTTTCATACGAACTATTAACGCTGAACCAGTCAGTCTTATCTACAGGGAAATATTCAATTTCACGGCGAAGAGAATCTACCTTTGGAGGTACAGCACCAAAGGTACGCAAAATATATGCGATTTCATAATGCCAAGTATCAATATCTTCTACTTTAACCGGAACCGTGATTTCAAGACCAGTTTCTTCGTCTTCTTTCATATCATCAACGAACATTGGACGAATAGTAGGTTCACCTCGGTTTTTCATGACAGTATAACCGGTGGCTTTACCATTATGATATGATACTACGTTAAATGTACTCGTGTAGCTCAGTGGAGATTTAGAACCAAGACCAAGAGCACCGATGAAATCATTACTGTTATTCTTTGTGGATTCAAAGAACGTTTTGTACATCGTCATCATGTCATTATGATTAAGACCTGGGCCATAATCACGAATTACAAAGCGCGGGTCAAGACGAGTAGGAGCCTTGATATAAAATGGACGATTTTCATTGCCGTTCAATTTATGAGCATCATCACAGTTAGTAGAAAGTTCACGAACAACGGCACGGACTTTATACTTATAAAGTTTATTTGACAAAATGTCAAAAGCTTTACCTGAAGCTTTAATGGTAAACGTTGAATCGTCAGCGTCAGAAGAACCAATGATTACTTCATCATCACATTTAATTTTCATTTTATTCCTATCAATTATGTCGTTTAATGATTTCTGCTACTTCAAGTAACTCTTCAGCAGTAGCGGTGTTAGTTGTAAAAATTTTATTATGGATTTCTTTGAAGCGTTCTTTGAATTCCTCAGCTGCTTGGATGTCAAAGAACCGCTGGATGATACGATATTCACGATATATAGCATCGTTGAATAATTCTTCTGATGGGATGTAACTACGTTTCATAATATTTTCCTCAGTGATTTAGGGGAAATTATATCACTATAACTTTAAGCAAGAATCCTAGAATCATCTCCAAGCACTTCTTGATTAAAGCCATATAAATCCATTCTTATAAAGAAAAAGGGACCCGGAGGTCCCTTAGATTACCACACCCTACTAACTCGACCATAAACCTCATGTTTAGAACCATCAATGTTTTCCACCCAGATAGTAACCAAAGTTCCGGGCAGAGGTTTCTTTTCAGCGAACAGATATCCATAGTCGCCTGAGATCAAAGTAATCCAATAACGTTGCATGTTAATTCCTTCTAAGTAAGGGCAATAGTACCCTTACTATTTATTCTTTATTCACTCATCCATGTCTTACGTGGAGCAGCATCGTTACCCATGATTAATTCAAAAAGTTCTTTCCAGTTTTCAGGAAGAGATACTACATCATAAACCGGGTCTTGAATAACACGCTCGTATTCATCTTCTTCAAGAGAGCCAAGACCTTTAATATAACGAAGTTTCCAACCTTTGAAATCATCTTTATGGTCTTCATATTCGCCAAGAGAATAGAACCAACGTTGTTCTTTACCTTTAGTAAGAATAATAACCGGAGTTTTCACAAAGCGGATTCGACCTTGTTCAAACAGTTCAGGCCAATTACTGAAAAACGCTAAAAGACTTGGGAAAATTGAACCAACACCATCAACGTCTGCGTCAGTCATGATGGCAATATTTCGGTAGTTAGTATTTTCAGCGGGTTCACCGATAGTCAAACCAGTGATTGCGCAAATGTCAAATACTTCCTTGTTCTTCATAGCATCTGCAGCAGACATTCCCCATGTATTCATGAACTTACCGCGCAAAGGATATCCGCCATGAAGTTCACGGTCACGAGTTGTAAGTAGATAACCGATCGCAGAATCACCTTCGGTTAAGAATAAAGTTGTGTCAGCATCTTTACCATATTTGTTGGCTTTGATGTGCTTAGCTACTTTGGCTTTCTGTGCCTTTTTAGCAGCTTTAGTTTCAGCAGCTTTCTCTGCAGCAAGTTTACGAGCTAACATCGCCTCAATAATCGGCATATGAATATCTTCTGATTTCATAATAGCGTTAGCAAGCTTCTTGTAATCAATATCAATATGACTACGAATTTCGCCCCATGGAGAAGTTAGACGCTCTTTAGTCTGAGAATCAAATCGCATGTTAGACATATCACGAATAAACATGATAACAGTCAAGCATTCTTTAATTCGGGCTTTGTTGACTTCAAGCTTGTACTTGCGTTTCAATGCGGGAATAAGCTCATTGCTGAGTTCATCAAGAACTAAATCAACGTGCGTGCCACCGTTTTTGGTGTGAATGTTATTAACATATGAAAGTTGGCGGAACCCATCATCTGAGCGGCCAATAGCAATAGCACATGTATCAGAATCCTGCACTACCGCATTTTCATCATACATGTTGGCATAAGCTTTAAACTTGCCCTGAACTCGTTTACCCATGAATTTAAATTCAATGTCAGGATAAACTACAGCTAACGTCATCAGACGGTCATGAATAATATCTTCATAAACTTTACCCATATGAGTTTCATCAAAATGGGTAAAGTCTGGAATAAAAGAAACTGTTGTACCATTCTTTGTAGAAGGAACAGTTTTCCATGATACATTATCTGAACCATTAGAGCATGTAACGGTTATTTCATTTTTACCGTCGCACGTTGTTCCAATAAATTGAGTTGAAAAAATATTAGTTAATGATGAACCTACACCGTTTTGCCCGCCAGTTTTTCGTTCAGCATCATTACCAAAGTTACCACCAGCTTTAGTTTTTGTCCATGCTGCTACGGGACCTGGGATTTCGTCTCCTTCAGGAGTTACAACCATCGCCTGTGGAATTCCTCGTCCGTTATCAGTGACAGTGACACGATTATCTTTTAAATCTACTGAAATCTTATTTGAAAACTTGAAATTAGTACGAATTGCTTCATCAACTGAGTTATCAATAACTTCATCAATGATTTTAATTAATCCCGCAACATACGTAACAGATGTCCATTTTCCAAACATAAATCTTTCATGAGATTCATTTACTACACTACCGATATACATACCTGGACGACGAATAACATGTTCCTTATCGGAAAGCATTTGAATTTTATTTTGAATCATAATCACCTCTTTCAAAAGCACGAACTAACGCTTTATATGAACCTTTTGGATATCCCATTGTTTCCGCGTGCTTAACAAATGCTGCAGTTTTAGGACAGTTTAATTCTAACCACAATTTGTATAAAGCAATATCATGTTCCCATACAGGGCTTTTTCTATTTTTAATACCACATTTTATTGCAGCCTCTCCAACATGATGCTTTCCGTAAAAAGGATTTCTTTCACCAGATAATCTTCCATTTGGGCAATTATCTCCTTTTCTTCCATACATCGGATTCTTTTCGCCTTTCATCCGATTCGAATGTCTTTCTGAAAATTCAGTTGAGTGGGTTTTTCCGAAAAATGGATTATTTTCTCCCACTGTATCCATACCGAAGCATCCGTTAATAGTAGCAAATGCCATATTAAAGAAGTCTTTTGATTTAACTACATCGTATAGTTTTTGATAATACAATTCACAGAAAGTAGCTTCTTCTCTAGTATCAAATTCATCAATTATGCAACTATCAAATAATTCTGGATGTTCCTCTAATTCTTTATCATAAATTTCTTTGTACTTCTTAGATTTAACACTTCCGTGATAATAATCATATGTATGCTTTTCCAAAGAAGTTGAGCCTATATAGAACGGAGGCAGTTTATCTCCAGCATAAATTGTTAGATATGTAATATATTTCATACAGCTATTATATACTGAGTTTGCATAAAGTAAACAACTAAATGACCCGAAGGTCATTTATTCATAACGAATTGTGTTGTTCTTAAGAAAAAGCCCTGAGCACACTGTTCCGTTAACAGGTTTTCCTGTTGGTCCAATAGCCGTAAAGCCTGTGTGCTGAAAATCATCCTCTGAGCAAGAAAAGAACTTATATCCAGTGATTTTGATATCAGTAAATCCCGCGTTATCTAACACACGAGTTGCGTTATCAGCGTCAGTGCATCCAATCATCATGAAGGCAAGCGCTGTAATTAAAATCTTTTTCATTTTAATTTTAATTTAACCGTATAAGTTATATTACCTACTTTAATAACCCGGATTTCTCCGGGTTTCATGGTAATGCGTGCTTTAGTTCCCATCAATAATCACCGCTCTTTAATCCATCGTAATGAACTGCCGGGGCAGAAACTACACGCTTCATTTGGCCTTCACACTTAGGGTTAAAGCAGTTAACAGTGTAGTCACGATGGGAAATTTTACGCATAATTTCTATCTTTTTTCCACAGACTTCACACTTGTAATCATACGTTGGCATTAACAGCATCCTTCCATTTTTGTGTTTTGACCATGATTTGCTCATTTAGTGCACGAGTAACCATCATGGAGATTTCATCATCTGATACATGAGTATCATTTTTATGACGATTTCTGAAATGAAGCCAAAGTGCATCTACTACACAATTAATAACATCTGCGCACTCGCCTTCAAATTCTTCTTTCTGCCGCCATGGACGATTAATCCAATCACACATTTCTCCAGTTTCTGAAGAAAGTTGCAGCATGACATTCCCAATGCTACGATTAGGAATAGGATAAGACAGTTTTGATGCTTCAAAAATAGGAGCTAAATTTAACATTGATATGCACTCTGCAGTGCTGCAATAGCAGCGATTGCCTGGCCACGATTATGAACAGAAAGATTCATAACCAAATCGGTTGGAATTACATTCGCGGAAGTTCCAACTTCAGTAAAATATTTGGATTCACTATCAAAAATAATAAGTTCTTCACCGCCGACTTCATCGCATTCTGTGCCATTAGCCCACATAATTCCGGATACTCTATTATTTTGGTAGTCAACTTTAGTAACAGTAAAACTCCCGCCATTTTCATAGAGTTCATACACAAAGTCTTCATTAAACTCATAGCGTGAAGAAAATTCTTCTTCAGCTTCATCATTGACGAATTTGTACTGTACGCCTTCTTTAAAATTCATTACACAATCTCCATGTATTCTGGGCCATCAACTGTGATTACACGAGCAAAGGTACGAACTGGGACAATATTACCATGGTTCGCGAATACATACAACCAGGTCCAATGCTCTTCTTTACCGAAGGTTTTCTCTTTCTGAACGACAATTAAGTCAGGATTGAACAGAATGTCTTCAAAAGCTTCGGCAGTAATTTTTACGGTGTTTTCAGTTTTCATGTTATTCTCCTCAGTAGTTGATAAGATAATAGTACCACATCCTTGTGGCAAAGTAAACAACTTTTTTATACTAAACCTTGACGTTGCGATTCTGTCGGCTCTACATCGGCTTTAGGCAGAACTGCATAGTTGCCTTGAAACACTACGTTTACTAGGGTTTTACCGTCTTCTTCCCACTCATCAGTGACAAGAACATTTTTATGCAGCGACAGATTAGTGGCTGAATTAGTAGAACTCACCGATTGGGTAATAACATTGTCAAGTGAATTCACATGTACCCACTTGCGCAGATAGCTTTCACTAGATTCAACGAATTTTTTCAAGCAGTGGATGTAATCACCAAAATCTTCACGGTAAATCTTATACCCAGATTTACCGTCATTACGATTAACTACTTTAACGATTACGCCATTGTGACCAACCCACTTACCACCAATTACTTTAACGTTTTCGCCTACAACTAAATCTTTCATCGTGTTTCTCTCAGTTTGTTAATGTAGAGCCATTATATAACGGCTCTTTCATAAAGTAAATAGCTATCGATGAGAAATTTCACACCCAACATCTACGCCGAACATATATCCTGCATCCCAGCCTTTAGCCATCAAAGCCTTGGCAACCAGAACCATCGTTGGAGAGATTTCCGGGAGGATTTCCCGGTTGAACCACTCTTCGAAGTTTTCATCGAACTCAAAATCTTCCATTAGCCACGCCCCTTAGGTAAACTCAGCGGATCGGTATCTTCTGGGCTTGGTGCTTCGCTTAGACCTAGAGCATAGCGTTGAGCGTATTTAAGCATTAAAATATCTTTGGCACAGTCATGGATACTATCATGCGCAATGAATCCATCAAGGGTACCTTTAGGCAGAGGAGTAGTCGTTAATCCACGAGTCAGAAGCAGTGATTCAATCGCGGTACGAATATCACGTTGATTCCAGAACTTGCATGGTTCTTCTTTAAATGTATCAATTTCTTCTTCGGAAATTCCTTGGGCTCGTTGAACATCGCGAAGACAATCAACAAAAATTGGAAAGTCAAAGCTCTGTCCACGACACCAGCCAAAGGAATCCCATGGATGAATTCCATTATCAATCAGATATTGCTGGGCTTCTTTAATTCCAGCAATTACTGATAAATCGTCAGGCGTTGAGGCCAGGTTAGCACGGGCTTCAGCTGACTGTTTCTTCCACCATTCAAGAGTAGACTTACCAAACAATCGGTGACCTTTCTGAGATTTCAAGTCAAACTTAATACGATGACCACGTTTAACCAATTCATCAAAGCTTTCCAGAACTTCAGGGTCAGAATCAAAGGTGATTAGAGCAAGGTCAATCACAGAAGAGCTTGACACATTTCCGAATGTTTCAAAATCAATAATAAAGTCTTTAGCCATTTTGAGCCTCTAGCATAAATTTAATTTCGCGTAACTGGCAAGCAATATATTCGCTCAGATACACCTTTGGGTCATATCCTGTGAACCAAGTAATAGCATTAGCATTATCTGCTATATCACGAAGCTCATTCAGAACTGTATCAATTTTAATGTTAATAGCACGCTTAACATTGTCTGGTGCTTCAAACTTAGATTCTTGTAAGCCAACAATCATTGTTTGAAGGTCTTCTAATTTCAATTCAAACATATTACCTCACACATAGAATACATCATAACGACCACGAGTAGTACCAACATATAATAACTGCTGTGCGAGAGAAGCATCTGCCATATGAATGCATGGAGTATAAATGAAGCTTCTGTCAATTGAGATGCCCTGGGCCTTATGGAAAGTCGAAGCCGGTAATGCTTTCACTTTATGGAACTTACGCTTAGCATCCCAGAACTCAGACCAGGGTGCTTTACCGCCTTTATTCCAGTTCTTATATGTATCTGCAGTTTTTGCCAAGAAAAATTGAAACTTATTCATTTCTTCTTCGGATGAGATGACACAGATTTTCTCTCTAGCGTACTCTTCATCGTCGCCATAGGTTTCAATATCTAATACCCAATGACGAACCAGATATTCACCTGGAACACCTCTGGCACCCAAAAACGATGTGGTTTCAACTGCATCTAATATGCGAACAAACTGACCATTATTGAAAAGAATTTCGCTGAATTTCTTTCCTTCAAATTTAAGTTCCTTGGTAAGAGGTTCTTGCATAACAACAATCTCGCCTACTACGAATGGTCGTTCAGTTTCGTATATTCTTCGTCTGATTATTTCATTCAATTTATCCACAGATTTATTAGTGAACGCAAGCATTCGGTTTTCAAATAAATCTTCTGGTGTTTTAACTAAATTAAAATAATTTAGCATAAAATCTTTAAGGGCAGTTCCTTTAGTAAAACCACGGACACCATGACCATCAACTACACAGTCACGAATCCATCCACCATTTCTGATTTCAGTAGCGACTTCAATGATTGGGGCATTACTCCTCATCACCTCGGTCAAATGAAGTTGTAAGAAATCTTTATGAGTGAAGAATGGACTCAGTGCAGGTTCATTACTTCCAGGTTCTACTGGACGAATTTGAGCCTTATCACCAATGGCAATGACAATACACCAAGCAGGAATAGTTGCCATCAAAATCTTAAACAGCTTACGGTCATACATTGAAGCTTCATCACAGATGAGAACTCGAATAGATGCCATATCAGGAACTTTCTTTTGTTCAAACAGAACGTTTTCTTCATATGTCGTCGGGTTGATTTTCAGAAGACTATGAATAGTACTGGCCTGCATTCCGCTGAGCTTAGATAAAACCTTTTTGGCCCCATGCGTAGGTGCTGCCAACGCAATGCCAGAGATACCCTGAGAAATCAAAGCATCAATGATAAATTTGGTTAAAGTTGTTTTACCTGTACCAGCAGGTCCATTAATCGTAATATGTTGACCTTTAGCTCCTTGTTTGACCATTTCAATGACTTTATTAAAAATCGCTTTTTGACTTTCTTTTAATTGGTCAAACGTAATCATGCCACTTTTACCCTCACTACATGTAGATTTTTAATTTTTGCTTTGAGTTTTTCACGCTCAACATCGCTAAGTGGTTCATACACTAGCTCAGTTGTTTTCCACCAAAGCATTCCTTTGGTTTTGCTTTTACCAGTAAAATTACCTTTTGCTAATTTGTCTGTTAAAACCGACATTGTACGAATCCGTGCTTTATTAGCCGATTCTTCATTAGTGAAGACCACACATCGTTCTCCATCGTACATGTCAGTTGTGACTGGATGGTCAAATCCGTCTTTATCCTTATACGCTACTACATATCCATAGTGTTGCATTACATTTTACCTCTCAAAAGTTGGAAGAAGGACGCAGTCAATGGAAGACCTTTTTTCAATTTTAACTTATCTAGCATTGAGCATTTTTCTAACCGACGAAGTGAGTTAACAATTAACCGTATTGATTGTACACGGATTTCAGCATCTGACGGACGATTCGGAACTGACGCTAAAATAGCAGATAACTTACGCTCAACTTTAGCTAATTCAGACTTACCACCGCTGATACGAGTTCTCAGCGCATTAATAAGTTCTAAATCTGCCGAGGTTGCAGTTCCGTTCTTTTCCTTTTTTACAAATTGAGAAAGATGATTTTCGCGATTGCGTAAATTAGTTTTAATCGATGTAATAGTTTTTTCATACTCGCTAATCTTTTCCAAGCGAGAAGCTTCTTTATCACTTGTAGGTTTAACAGAATCAGAAGAGCGAACTATGCGTGCCGCAATTTCATTCGCTTTTCGTTCAAGGCCTTCAATCGTATTATTTCCACGCAAAGTATTATACTTTTGCTTGACAGGAATAACATTCCCCATTACATATCCCAAATCGTTATTCCAACGCTCGAGCGTCATGCTGTCAGGATGATTTCCTTTGACGGTTCCAAACTTTTCGCCTGAGTATGCGCAATGTGTCTGTTGCATGATGTTAAACAGATATTCTGGGGTGAGATTGAACTCCTTGTGCCGACGTTGAGCAGAACCCAAAGTTGTAATCAGGCGAGTATAAACTTTAGCGGTTTCAGCAGTAAATTTCATCGTGTTTTCCTCAAAAATGCTTTCGTCTTACGGACGGTATAATGGGTCTAGGTCCCTAGTTCTAGATAATCACTAGTTGACTAAGCTATAGTAACACTAAAGTAGTCCATAAGTAAACCAGATTTTTCAACTTTGTTATGACCAACCACTTTGAACTTAGTTCCCATTGGTAGCATCTTTTCTCGTTCTTTATCAATCATCTCGATGTTAGCGCTTCTGCGCTGAGCAACGTTATCAATCAAATCATTTGGCCGAATGAATTCAGAATCCGGCGCAGTAATTAAAAGTGATTTCATGTTGGTATGATAATCAAATGATTGCTGACAATTATTGACTTCAATGACTACAAAGGTCGAGTAATGCCATTTGCCTGCAAACTCTCGGGCAATCGTTTCATCTGTTGTGAATGATGCTACCTTTCCAAAGTCAAATTTCTCTCCCTTAATAAGAGCGTCATAAAAGGCTTTAGCCTCGCGGCATGATAGACCTCTATAGAGAATGTCACTGTTATCAATTTGATGGCGTCTAACGATAGAGTCAAGTTTTTTATGAAATTCTTCGCCAATCTTATTGTTCATGCACTGCCACAGAATTGACTGTTCTTTGCAGTCAAACCGATTGGCTAATGCTTCCCATGCGCTTAAATCATACACAGGTAATCCTCTGTGCCGCCGCACGTAATTCAGAATATCAATAGAATGAATGCTTTCTGCTAGCATAGCTTGTGGGTTTAATGAAATAGCCATGATATTCTCCATTTTTTGGTTACAAGAGGTATCTTATCATGGCTTTTTGGAAGAGTAAACTACTGTGTGAAATTATTTTGCCCACGGAGACCAGGGCGGCGGGTCAGACCAGATTGAAGCTAGTTCGTCTAGAAGAGCTTCTGGGGCTTTAATACCATATTTCTGTATAATTATACGGTATTCGTCTTTGATGTCCTTAGAAATCACTGGATGAACTTGAACCTCTTCCTGAGGCTCTTCCATCATTTCAAACAAATCCATCACATGAACCACTCCATCCGACGATATTGACTGTTACTATTATTATATGCATCAGCAGCTTTTTGAAGCAAATCGCTCGGAGTAAATCTGGCGAAATCAGCTTGCATAAATGACCATACTAACTGAGTAAATACTATAAAAGCGTCTTCATTGTCAATGACGATACTTTTGCCGTTAACGATTTTATCATTTGCATATTCAAACAGATCGGTCTCATGATATGCATTGGTATATCCTTTAAGGTGTAAAGCACCTAAAATATTAATTGGACTTCCTGGCATGTGTGAAACATCAAAAGTATGGGCTGTTTTGACAAGTCCATATTTACTATTAGGACACCACCCGCGTGCTTCAAATTTATTGACCAGTTCTTTAAACTCGTCATAAGAATAATTGTAAATTGCTACAGTGAATACTTTATCAGAATCAAAACCTTCTTTTAGTTTGCGCTGTAAACTTACTTTATAGATTTTTGCGTCGGCCACACATAGCTCCTTCAGTCATGTTGTTGTCTTCAAACCACTTATCATTTGCTTTAATTAAAGCAGGCGCAGCTTTTAGTAATAACGCTGCAGCTCTTACACCTCTGTACCAACAATCAAAATGAGACTTCTTTAATGGTGATTGATACCAGGGCTTAGTATAACATATCATTTTGTTCTCCTCAGTTAGTAGGAATAATATACTATTCCCAGTATAGCATAAAAGGACTCCCGGAGGAGTCCTTAATTTTTATACTTCTGCACTAGCTTCAAACATTTTAGCGTTGGTGGTTGCCCAAGTTGCAGCATCATCAACTACTGTTGAATAAGCAGCTTTTTCAGATGGGAAAATCTGATACTGTGCGTTAGCAATGCGATGTGAATCAGAATACACCTTAAAAGCTACAGATACTTCTGTACCTTTAACTTCACCATCAGCAGTTGTATGGTCAAAAGTTTTGATGTTTACGTAAGCCATTTTAATCTCCTATTTAGTTTACAGGAGTATTTATATAGCTGCTGTAAGCGCCTTTAATATTTCTTTATCAATTTCTCGAGTGATTTCTTCTCGAAGGGCCAATACTAAGGCCCTTTCTTTTTGTTTTCTGATAATTTTTAAACGACGCTTAGATATTCTTTTGGCCATCAGTAACCACTGTCTTGGCGAGCAAAGTTCTCGGCGTTTTTCAGATAATACAGCTTAAAGATTTCTTCAGAATCCAGACCAAGCGCCATAAACATATTCAGAACAAAGTGCAGGATATCAATCATTTCAAATTTGATTTCAAGCTGGTCTTTATCAGACAGGTCTTTGATATAAGTTTCCTGCATCTTGACGTGGTCGGCTTTCCATGGTTTCCACACAGCACTAGCTGCCTTTTCACCATTACTCATACCACCAAGAGATGTCAGAAGTTCGCGGAATTCGTCATCAATGTAATCTTTTTGGTTACGCAGCCACTGCACGATATCACCGGCTTGAGCTAATTCGTCAGGATGCATGTTAGTGCCAGGCTTATCGTTTGCTAGACGAACCTGAAGAGATTTTTGCATATCAAGCATTACTTGCAGAGGGTCACCACCAACTTTGCGTACGATACCTGCGTATCGAGCTTCAGCTTTATCTGCACCAGCGATCAGTTGACTACATTCGTTAAAGTGTGCCATTATTTTATTCCTTTCAATTAAATTAGATAAATATTATATCACTTAACATAAATAGCAGGAGGATTCATGTCTGAAGTGAAACAAGAATGTAAAGACAAAGGAGGATTTGGAAGATATCTTTACGTCGGAATCGCCACTGCTGCTTTAGCTGCATGGAATTATGTGGTAGTTCCATTAGCTAGCACACACGGGCTAGTTCTTCCTCCAATGCCGTTAGAAAAAGTTGTGTCGTTTATTATGACCGGAGGATTACTTTAATTTAGGGGGCTTTGGCCCCTATACCTTCGCATATTTGTCAAGACGCAATTTAGCCATTAAACCTTGTGATATATTTTGATTAATATAATCCGTTATTTCAGAAGCAGTTGCCCCCTCTTTCATAATCATATCATTTATATCTTTGCTTTTCCAAGGCGACTTATCCCAGAAAACTACCTTTTCGCCAGCATCTACTAAACGTTTCATACGCTTAATTGTATCAGGATGACGAGGTTCATGGTCCATAATCCATGCTCGGTTATCATGACATGGAACTTGAGCTAAATCTAAAGACCCGCCAGTGATTGCAATAGCGTTATCAATGAACAACGAATCTATTGGTCCTTCCATGACGAATACGAGTTTTGACTCATCAATAGTGTCGAGACCATAAATTTTGGTCGCGTGTTCATGGGCTTTGATTGTGATGTATTTTTGTGGAGCATTTTTTCGTAGTGCTCGTCCTTGAAACGACTCAATCTCTCCTTTCTTGTTGAAGATAGGAATAACCAAACGTGGTTCGTTCGTCTCATTCTTATAGGTTCCTGGATTAACGGAGTTAACAAGAGAAGGCCATTGGTTAGTAAACCATAACCTTTTCCAAGAAGTGCTTGGAATACATCTGGCAGTCACGTATTTAACTATCGGATGTTCCTTAGGAAGTCTATCTAATCGCTCACAGAAATTAAGTTTTTCTATTACGGGGAGTTTTGCATTAATTTTCTCAGACGGTTCTACAGTCTTTGGCTTATCAAAGACCTGCTCCTTTCTTTTCTCAAGAAGATACTCTCGATAGAGGTCAGGTTCATTATCTTTAAGATACTGCGATAACCACTTGTTATACTCACAGTTGAAACAATGGCAGCGTAATCCTTGACCTGCATCAAAAATCCAGAATCGGGCTTTATTGATATCTTTCTGTGAGTCACCACAAATTGGGCAACGGCAGTTTAACTTGAATGTTGAAGATGTAGTAACGTGTCTAAATTTAGGTAGGTGAGATATTGCACGAATTGCATACTCGTTATCAACCCAAGACATAATATTTCCTCTGGCCTTAAACTAATAAGGCCATTTTATCACTTTTTCTTGGCAGCGTCTTTATCCGCTTTTCGTTTCTTTGGAAGAGTTTCGGGTCCTTTATTGACGATGTCCCCGGAAGTGGTACCTGATGCAATATTTTGTGGGCTGCCGCCTGCATCACCAGCGACCATTTCAGTAACAAACTCTTTGTATGTTTTCATAGAGCCTCCTACTATTTATTCATGCGTAATACGTAAGCATTTATAAGTAGGATACAGCGTCGGAGACATTGATTTTGGATTGTCTTTGATAAGCATAAACTGCTTGCCTGTATCTTCACACTTTTGCTTAATCACGGCTTCATCTTTACCAGTGAATGCCATCTTTTCGGTAGACATTCCGCCTGAACCCGTAGATAGCGCCATTACTAAAACGTATGTAATCATCCTAAAATCCACTTAACGATGTTGAAGTTATCAAACTGGGCATCACAGTAAAGAACATAATTCAACTTAAGTGCTGCGCCGTCGTCTTTAAGTTCTGCCTGCACTTCTGATTGTTTGCTCGGGTCTACGTTTTCTACGATATGGCCAACATCTGCACGAATCTGCTGAGCTACTTCAGATTCATCTGCGGTCATTGACCATTCGCACAGGTCTTTGTCATAGTTGGCCATTGCAGGAACTGCAGAGCAACTTGATACTGCGAACACTAAAGCAAGTACAATCTTTTTCATTTTGGTTTCCTCAAGCAGCTTGTACGTTAAGAGCAGAAATCAGGCGATAATCACCGTTTGCGTATACTAACATTGACACATTGCCATCAGTGTTTTTGAATGGCTCAACAACTACTAAAACGGTATCGCCTTCATCTAATGCTTTTCGTACTACGCCATCACAACGCAGATTAGCATGTGGAGATTTAACTACTTTGCTTCCAACTACCATACCACAATGCGGTACAGTTTCCGCTGATTCATCTTTACTCTTAAAGACTACGTCTAATGCTTTTTCAATTGTCCACATGATGTTTTCCTCTACTCGTTTTGTTTCAGTAAGGCCATAGTATCATGGCCTTTGAAGAAAGTAAACTACCTTTTGAACAATTTTTTCAACAAAATGTCAGAGGTCAGATTCTTGGTGGGTAGATATGTTGCCGAGTTGACCCAGATGCCATCGCTGTTATACACCTTGACCTCTCCATAGTCGCATACAGATAGGTCTGCTTTGTTATATGCCTCAATGCCTCGATGAATGGTATCTGTGGCTGTTACAACAAAAGAGTGACCTGACTGGTCACGGACCGCGCTAAACACAAAAATCATAAAATTTACCTAGAATTTTAACTCTTCTGCCAGAGCATCAAGCTTAGAACGTGATACTCGTTCCTGACGATTAGATTCGGCTACACGGTTCTGTGCACCTGCACCTTCTCGGACGGTATTGCTTGGATTAGGCTTAGTTGGGTCGTTTTGCTGCTCAATTTCTACCCAACGCTGATTAGCCTTATGTACACCCATAGAGAACTTATTGTTGATGTTCTTATCACCGTAACGTGATTTAATCTGCTTAATTAATTGTTGCTTCATCTGAGCAAGTTCAGGGGTTTCAATCACAGCTAACATAAAGTCTGCCGTAGCAGGTAGACCCGCAGATTCTGCAATATCACTCATGTCCATATCAGAAGCATCCCAAGCTGAACGACCTACCTGAGCCGCGGTCCAAAGAACAGTTTCAGATTCTACAGCCAATGCGCGAAGTTCTTCTGCGATAGCTTTAACTAACGTGTAACTGTTTTCAGTATATTGACGAATACGACAAGAAGCACAAATACCAAGATAGTCAATGATGATAACAGTTGGTTTAAAGTTCTTCTTGAGTTTCAATTCATTTAGAAGAGCTCGGAATGTATTAGCGTTAGCACCGCCAGTCGGATACTGTTTAATGATTAAACGACCAAGAGTACTAGAACTACGCCATTTTTCCATTTTGCCTTTATATTCGGCGTATGATACACAACCATCGTCAATATCATCAAGTGATACATCGAGCAAATTAGCATCAATACGTTTAGCACAAACTTCTTCGGCCATTTCCATGGAAATATAAAGGACGTTATGCCCCATCTGAAGATAGTCTGCAGCCAATGAACACAATCCTAACGATTTACCAACGTTGACGCCAGCCATCAATACGTTTAGTGTACCAGTCTCGGCACCACCTTTAGTAATTTTGTTCAGAATGCTAAGTTTAAACGGAACTTTACGAGCTTTATTCTGGTATGATAACCAACGAGCTTCATAATCTTCCATCCAATCATGGCCAATATAGCTATCAAACGATACTGATAACGCTTCACGCATGATATCAGGAATAGCCCCAATATCAGGAAGACGCTTATCGCGTTTATTTGGCTCAAGCTGGGCATTAGTCTGAATTTCAATAATTCGAGACGTTGCGTTGTACATAGCCTTTTCTTGAACGTACTTCTCTGTTTCCTTAACTAACCAATTCAAATCTTCAGGAGCATCAGATAACTTATCAATAAGTTTCTTTGCGCCTTCATGTTCCGTTTCAGTTATAGACGAATTATCCAGTGCTACACATAACGCAGTCTTTGAAGGAATTGCTGTGTATTCATTAACGTGTTTCTTAATTATGTTAAACACCGTCTGAGCAGGTCCTTGCTCGAAGTACTCTTTGTCCATATATGGCCAAACCTTCGTAAAGAAAGCCTGGTTGTAAATCAGATTAGCTAAGATTGTTTCTACCACTTTAACCTCTTAAAAGATTTTCCATAATGATTTTTTCTTGGTCTTTAATGCACTCTGGATTTGTTGTTTAACACAAGCTTCCACATGAGGATAAAGTTCATCCTTATGAGCTTCAGATGGAGTACTAAACTCAATAGTTACTTCCCCCGAAGGAGAAATATTTAATTTATGAACATAAACCAAGTGTGATTGACCATTTAATTTTATCACAATTTCTTGGATAACAGTCTTCATAGCTTCTTGGATTATTTCATGGCTTTTCTTGAACACTCGTTCTTGACGCTCGAAGTCTCCCTCTTCCGAGGGAGATTCTTGTTCAAATTTCTCGAGTTCAGATTCTAAATCAAACTCAGTCTTCATTCATGAAGTTCTCTAATTCATCTTCAACTTCAGCAGCTGATACTGAACCGCTCTCAGGAAGTTTAACACCATCAACCTTAGTTGAAACTTTTGAGTTAATCATTTCTGCTACCGCTTCATCAACCGCAGCGTTTGAATCAATAGCACCCAACTGATACCGGGCTTTGATAGCGTCACGGAATGGCTCATGCTTAAACAGAGGACCCCAAAATTCCGTACTGCTCGTATCTTTTGCCCGCCAGGATTTTTCTTCACGAATCATCTCACCGGTTTCAACGTCCAGGAATTCTCGTGCGTACCATCCATTTTTCGGTTTAACAACAAATCCGATATCCAGAGCCATATCAAGCAGACCACTGTACGGATCGATACCACCATCGAATTTAACATCAATGAAGAACTTACTTTTCTCTTTGACAGTACGTGATTTCTCGGCGTTCAGGACAAACTGATATCCCTCAAGCTCAGTACCATCTTTAATTTGGCGTTTACCGATGATGAACACAGTATCTGCAGAATACATAGGACCTGTACCACCAGTCATTACCGTCTTACTGAACATCTCGATGGTCTCGATTGTATGGTTAACCGCAACGCAAGGAATGTTCTTAATAGAGAAGTAAGGAGTTACGATACGGAAGAGAGACTTCAGACTTTTCGCACGAGTCATATCTGCGACAGATTTCTCGTTCAGTGCATCTTCGGTTTCCTTTTTAGACGCCATGTTACCAATAGAGTCGATAAACACGATGACTTTTTCACCACGCTCAATGGCTTCAAGCTGGTTAACCATATCGATTTTTAATTGTTCAACCGACTGAACCGGTGTATGAATTACACGGTCAGGGTCAACACCCATAGATTTCAGATAAGCTGGAGTGATACCAAATTCTGAATCATAGAACAAACAGACCGCATCAGGATACTTATTAAGATAAGCACTAACCATTGTCAGAGACATGTTAGATTTGAAGTGTTTAGATGGACCTGCGAAGATAGTCAAACCAGACTGCATACCGCCATCCAACGCTCCGCTGATCGCAATATTGAGCATCGGAATTTTAGTTCTAACTACATCTTTCTCGTTAAAGAATTTTGATTTAGTCAGTTCTGCTGTCATTTTAGAAGTGGATGCTTTAATCAGGCGAGATTTTAAGTCAGACATTCATTATATTCCATAAGTCTCCATTATATTTTTCTCACAGGTTAAAGGATAGAGTAATTATATTACTTTGTTCTTGAAGCTATTAACAGAAGTTCCATTTCTTCTTGGTGTTATAAACCACTGTTTCCGTATCTATTTCATAGTGTATTTTACATCCAACGCACGTGCCATGCCACCAGCAATGCATTCCATCTGAGCCAGTAGTTCCTTCATGAACAAACTCATCAGATTTACATACGAAGCATCTGAATTCTTCAGCCTTGAATATGTTACCAGCTACATCAGATTTATCATAGATGTTCATAAGAGGTCCTTGGAGGGCTTTCGCCCTCACAGATATGGTTCTACCTTACCAAATTCATGGAAGGCCTGAGATTTCACTCGAGTGTTAATACACATACGAATTGATTTTAGTGGTTCGTCATCACCGAATAAACCACGCCTTTCACCGTCTTTAGATTTCCAACGGGCTTGATTTGGGAAAGCAGCATGTAGTTGTTCAAGGGCTCTATTCTGTCGAGCAGTATCACGCTGAGTAGAGCAACCGCCAGGAGACTGCACTTTGCCGGATTTAACGAGATACTTAAACAGAGCCAGATGAGGATGACCCATGTTAATTAATTTTAGAAAAGCATAAGCATCTTCGTTAAGGTCAATAACTCCGTAACCAATATCTTCTGCGGTAAGTTTAGTCAAATCGTAGAAAGTATTGGTAAACCCAAAGCTGTTCTCGCGATAATGACCCCAGCTTGATGTGATTTTGAAAATCGGCAAGCGAGCATGACCGTGATAATAACCACAATCCATAGCAGTCTCGACATATTTGACCATATCATCAAATACTTCTTGGCTCATTGCCTCTCCGACACCAAGTGGAACACGGCGATCGTCGCGTTCACGAATTTCAGTCAGATGAATTGTCGTATCATCATCAAGCATCCAAATTCGCTGCCCTGCATACATTTCAGTAATCAGACGGCGAGTACCAGCGATTCCATCAACATCATCGGGAATAGTAACAATTTTAGCAGCATGACCATGCCAGGTTTCGTATGCTTCTTTTTCTGATTCACGTACTACAAGATGTGGAACATAACCTTCAGGAAACATAGTCAGGGCAGTTACTGCCCCGGCGCGCTTATAACTTGGAATTACAAACTGAATCATTTCCATTCACCTTTATAATCTTTCTTTGCAATATGAGTTTCACCAGTATAAGCATAGTTATCTACAAGATAGAAATGACGCTCATACACGTGCAAAGACCCGACGTTCCAAATAATGTCGCCAACTGAATAATTTTTACCTGATGCATTCAGAAGTTTGGTTAACTGTTCCAGAACATAGAGCTGCCACGCATAGTCATTACGATATCCAAAGACGACATCATTAGAGCGCATGTTTACAACAGCATGAACTTTATTATCACGAATCAGATACTGAACATTGTTAGTACACATGAAATCACTCATGCCATCGCGCTCAAAATCATACTGCATTTGAGGTCGTGTATAAATCATAATTCCGCGGCGAGAATCAGGATTACTGATAAGTTCTTTTGCACAGTTAGCAAACTGTGAATAGTTTTGTGATGACCAAACTGCCCAGCCATAGTTAGAATTAATCTCACCGTGCTTGGATGCAATTGCTTTCCAAATAGCTGGGGTTTCACCTGGAATATCTTTAACGAATAAACTTTGAGATTTATACCACTCAAGTTCCCGAGCAATATATCCATCATTAACTGCGCCAAAAATTAGGTTTTCATCTGCAATAAATGATGCACCTACGATTTCAATAGTCTTCACACCCGTCTTATCAATCACAAATTCTTTGTTGAGCAAAGCATCAGCGAATTCTTGACGGATATCTTGTACTGTCATTGGAGTTACAATCATGAGACCTCTTATTTAACTTGCTGGATAATAATTGTATTCTGCTGTGCGTTAGAAGCAGACCAAATCAGCGCAATTAACCAACCGATAATGGACCAACCGAATACTAGATTTGTGATAAAGATTCCACCCCGTGATTTATGCTTACGACTGCAAGCTACAAAGGTCGGCAAAAAATAGATGAAGAAAAGAATGATTAAACCAAATACTGCTTCCATGTTAATCTCCTCAGTTAGACATGCATTTGTTGTAGATGTGATTTTGGAGAGATTTTAACTGCTCCATACGTTGTTTATGCTCATTATAACTCAACCCGCCATTAGCAAAATCAGTTAAACGAATCTGGTCATTCACTGCTGCCGCTTGAGCAGTACATGTACGTTCTTTTTGAGTTTTACGCATGCGCTTGATTTCTTCCAGTTCATGCTTATTCTGCTCAATCATGTCGAGTTCCATCGCAGATAACTGACGATTAGGATTAGCTTTTTCTTTCGCCAACCGACGCTCAACCGCGAGCGATTCAGCAGAGACCTGGTTGCTAGCACGATAGTATCCTACAGTACCACCAATTGCTCGCACCTGTCCAACAGAAGAAGCCGGGACGATATCACCTTGTGGCATTTGACAACCAGTCAGCGTGAGAGCAACAATAACAGCAAGTAACGATTTCATTGTAATCTCCTCAGTATGTTATTTCGAGAACCATGGTACCACATCCTTGTGGTAAAGTAAACAACTTTTTAAAAGTCAAACATATCAAGAAGAGACGATTTCTCTTCATAGTCTAACCCTGCCGCTTCAGACATACCGGTCAGAGGTTTAACGAACGATTTTTGGAACAGAACACTATGGTCAAGCCACACTAGAACTTCCTGTCGGATTTCTTGTGGCAGTTCAGTGCCCGATGGCCATGCCATACATTTCTCGCCATACGGGTTGCCTTCACGCAGCGGGATGACCATCACCTTCTCGCCTTCCATGATTGGTGTTATACCTTCAAATCCTGCGGTAGCTCGGTTATACGCTAAAGCGCCTTTAACGTGATACGGAGTACCTTTATCTGGATATCCTGCACCATCATCATACTTACCGATGTTGTTGGCGGTCTTAACCTCTGCGATTACTTTATAGTCAAGCTCACGATACTCAGACTCAAACTGCTTATAATATTGCTGTAAAGATTCTTCACCTTCTTGCAGCATACGCCGAATAGATTCTTCCAATGCATTTTGCACAGCAGTTGGCGTAGAACTTTGCTGAGTTTCCATACCCATGATTTTCAGATGAGGTTCTGCATATCGAGTACCTTCCATATCATACACGTTCAGAGCATATCGTTTCTTCGCTTTCCAGAATCCGCCAATGCCGTTTGACCCCAACGGAGGACAAGAAATAGCTTCACGGTCCATGAACATTAAATGTTCTTTATTGTTCATGTATTCACACATCTCACGATATGATTGGTCAATCCAAGGTTCCATTTTCTTCTTGCCGAATTGATTCAGGAATTCGACTAAATCGTTAGTTTCTTTGAAACGCTCAAGACCTACCTTCTCGATAACCTTATCAACACAAACGTAAATTGAGTCAGTATCACCAGCTACTACAAATGAATGACCTTCGGTGCCACATACCTTGTTGAGATATTCATTAACTTTACGTTCAATCCATTGAATTGCCATTTGACCAAACAACGTGATTGCTGATGCGTTACGCAAATCATAATAACGGAAGTAAATGTTACCCAATGCACCATAAAGTGAGTTGATCAGAATCTTACGGTTTAACTGGTTAGTGTTACCCAAGATTTCAGCGTGTTTACATTCAAACATCAGTTTGTCAAGACACTCTTCGGTATATGTCAGCAGTTCTGCTTTCATATCATCAGAGAAATCTTCGTAGACATTAACTTCTGCGAATTTATCGATAGTTCCAAACTTCTTATCATTCAGAACCTTTTTAATCAGTTCTTGATTTCGTTTGGCACCCATCATTTTATTTTTCCACTCTTTACGCTGATAAAATACCTTCGCGATTTCAACTGGAATGACACCATCTACGTCTTTACGATACATCCAACCATTTGGTGAACATGAATATTCGTCAGACGGACGAGGAGCAGTCTTGTTAATGTACTCACCCAATGGATGAAGTTTAAACTGTCCAACGATAGTTTCTGGTGAAATATTGACCTGTCGAATGATTGACGGATACAGAGATGTCAAGTCAAACGACATGATATAACGATATGCAGCAGGAACTGGTTCCTTAACATACGCACCAGGATATGACTGTTTAACATGAGAACGACTTTGCGGAATAACCTTGTCCTGTTCTTTCAGACTGTTAAAGATGATTGCGTCCCATGTTTTAATTGGACTCATTACACCTTGGTATGGCATCTTCGCATAATAAGACATCGAGATAGCCAGGTCAATAAATCCACGAACAGCATCAATCGCTTGTACTGATTCAACGTCGATGATGTTATACGAAATATACCGTTGGTGGTTAGTTTCACGCAATTTATTGATTGGACCGTCATATGCTAATTTACCTTTCTTGGTTTCATAATAAGCAATGAAATCCAACTTATACGTCGGTTGGTTCGTGAAACTAAATTTCTTATACAAATCCATGTAATCAAGAATAGTCACACCCATGATAGAATAAATTTCTTTATCACCATACATGTTTGTGATAATCTTAGATGAAACTTTATTCAGAGGAGAGAACCGTTTCATCGCACGCTCACCAAGAATCTGTTTCACACGATTCATGATGTACGGAATATCAAATCCTTCAATGTTCCATCCAGTAAAGATTGCTGGGCATTTCTGTTCCCAAAGATTGATGTACTCAAGCATCATTTCTTTTTCTGAATTGAACGGCATATATACTACGCGGTCAAGAATATGTTGTGGAACTTCATCACCGCCTTCGGAATCTAAACGAGCAGCGAGTTTCTTGTCCCACTCGGAAACAGAACCATAAAGAGAATGCAGTAAATCAAATACGTAGAACTTATCATCAACCGAATCGTAATGAGTGATAGCATCAATTTCATATTCTGCTTTCATCGGGTCTGGGAATTGAGATGCAGTAACCTCAATGTCACAGTTTGCGATTCGGATGAATTTTTTATTATAAACGATTTCTGAACCGTAAGTATCACTGATATACGCGAGTTTGAAATCATCCATACCCATTGCTTCCATTCCCATATCTTCCATACGACGCATCCAATCGCGTGCATCTTTCATAGTTGGGAATGTATTTTTCTTGCAATACTTTCCGTAGATGTCTTTGTACTTTGTTTCTTCCATGCAATGACTAAACATAACAGGAGAATACGGAACACGACGCATGCGTTCCTCACCAGTAGAATCGATATAACGTTCTACAATGTCATTGCCTAGAGATTCAACGCTAATATAAAATTCTTTCATGGGTTTCCTTTGTTTATAGACCGAGTTATTAGTCTTTAGGTGGGATAATTATACTCCGATTTTATAAAGTAAAAGGGCCGAAGCCCTTTTCTTACGCACCGATTGTGTACTTAGATTTTAAAGTCCATTCATGCTTCTGTTTGAATGTAATTACCCGGAAGTTATTCTGCATCTGGGCAAGAGTTTGACCACGATTAATACTCAGTAGACCCCAGTCAGCGAGCAGTTGTGCGATTGAGTCTCGACGAATTTCATCTTCCAAATCAATAGTAACAGGACGACCATCAAGCTTTAACATCTCTTTAAAATGGACGATATAGTAACGACCTTGTTTCTGAAGAATGTGGCAGCTCTGATAAAGAATTTTATCTTTGTTATTAGCAATTCCCATACGAGTCAGAGTTTCTTTAACTTTCAGGAAGTCTTCAGGCTGTTTCAGTGTAATTTCAATCATCTTTACCATTCCAATGCTGTTTTCTTAAGAGTTTTCTGTTCTTTCACGTTTTTCGTGATTGTCTTGACCAATTCATCAGTCACAAGACCTTTCATTTTCTTGAGAGCAGGTTTAAGCTTGTTTTTAGCTTCCAGGGTCTCTCTATACATCCTAGCATCAATCGCATTGACCTTGTAATATGTCATTATAACTTGAAGAATCAATGCATCCTGGATGTTTTCTGTTAACTTAGCCCATTTCCCATACCGACGACCTCTAGGAACAGAGGCCATCATATAGTTATAGTGTGCTTGGTCAGATAGTCCTTGACCAACAAGGTTCATAACATAAACCGCAGGCATGCAGTCAGCGTGCTGAGAAAGAGCGTTTTCAACCATGAATTTTGAATAATCCATAGTCGAGATGTTCAAATGCTCTTTCTTTTCATTAATAGAACCGATAATCTCGAAGAATTGATTTTCTGCCTTTTCTTTATATGAATCAGATAATTCCTGGACTTTCGTCCAGTCTTTACCTAACCACGCTATTTGGTGCTCGTTATACTGATCATCATCTTCAAATAAACTCATCATTTCCACTGCATCTCTACAACAAGTTGAATAAGCATATAAACCAAATGTAATTCAATCGAAGCTGCTATGCCATGATACTGGTTATTTTCACCGATGATTTCATACATTCGGATAATGCTTGGGCCAGTAACCATTGTATACAGCTCAGAAGAAAGTTTATCTACAAACCAAGTATAGTCTGCTGCATATTTTGGAGCAAGAGCACGGAGTTCTTTGATGTTCTTAGTTTTAATAGCTTCGATGACATCTTCAATTGAACCACGGTCATTTAGAACAATAGACAAGATACCTGCATCAATCACACCCTTAGAAGAATAATGATCAAGCATGTTAATGGTCTTACGGAATTCTGGAAAATTCTTTTTGACCAAAGCAGCTACAACTTTCTTATCTTCAACTACCACGCCTTCATTTTCACAAATTGCGAGACAACGCTTGAGCATCTCGATTTGCATTGGCTTAACATCAGATGGAGATGGTTTACCAAAATTAATTACACGGCAACGAGACTGAAGAGGTTTAATGATACCATCAAGGTTGTTTGCAGTAATGATAATAGTACAGTTTGTGCTATACGCTTCCATGAATGAACGCAGATGCCGTTGAGATTCTGCAAGACCTGCTCGGTCGAATTCATCAATCACGATAATTTTCTGCTTACCTGCAATGGATGCAGAACTTGCGAATGCAGTTAACGGTCCACGAACGAAATCAATCTTACAGTCAGAACCATTCACGAACATCATTTCAGCATTAATGTCATTACACAATGCTTTAGCTACTGTAGTCTTACCGGTGCCAGGAGAAGTGCTATGGAGAATTAAATGAGGAATTTTTCCTTTAGCTACTAAAGCCGAAAAAATTTCTTTATCTTCAGCAGGCAATACACACTCAGAAATAGTACCTGGACGATATTTCTGTTCCCACATAAAGTCTGCTTCGTTTACTGTCAATTTCATTTATATTTCCTCATTCAGATTAAAGATGGGGCCGAAGCCCCGAAGTTATTACTCAAAATCAAAGGTACTGTCTGCTTCCATTGCTACTACATAAGAGGCTGATGCACCTTCAAATTTCGCTGCAGTCTGTTTCTTAGAGCCGTTCATTTTTGCCCACAGCATCAGCTTGTAATCACCAACAGTCATTTTCATATTGCTCATGTTGATGATGAAGTTGAAGTTACCTTCGCCATCATAATCACCGAGCGTCAGAGAATACTTCGGACGAGTCAGTGCAGCATCTTCTACTTTGTTATAACCGCGCAGAACAATTTTACCATCAACATTAGTGATAGCAATTGTGTCAATCTGCATGCCACGAGATACTCGCATCAGCTGTTGCAGGTCTTCACCTTTAAAATCGATAATTACGTTTGCTACCGGGAATGGGATCGGTTTAGTCGGGAACACGATTGTGCTCGGGTCAGCTGCTGGCCAGAAGATAGTTGAGCGAGCATCTTTAATTGCCAGGTTACCATCTTCCTGCATGATAATATCTGCATCGTCACCAACCAGAGACAGAATGCTCAGGAAACTGTTCAGGTCATAAATTGCTACATCAGTATCGATGGTATCAGAAATTGTTGCTTCAGCATAAGTCGTACCATTAACAGCACGAGTCATGATAAAATTGCCAGGTTTCAGCATGATACCGGAGTTGATGGTGGAGAAGTTTTTCAGAATGTTCAGAGTTTCTTTAGAGAATTTCATTTCAATACCTTTTAATTAAGTTCAGGATAATTATATCAAGCTGCGAATGTAGCAGTTAATTCTTCTGCAACAATCTGACCTGCCGCAACGAGTTGCTCATCAGCATCTACACAGTAATCATTTTCTAGACGTTCGCCACCATGACGGTCAGTAACAATTTTAGCACCAGCCTTGATTGCTTCGTTGTAATGCTTACGCATCAATTCAATCCATTTTTCTGCAACTTCGTCGTCAATAGATTTATAGAAAGCAAAGCGAGCTTCAGAATCTTTAATCTTATCTTTAATAGCTGCTTTAGTTTCTTCAGTTAGAGCCAGAACCCAAGATTTACGAATACGATTTTGGTTATTCGGGTTGGAATCTGCACGTACGTTTTTAACCTGGATATCTTTCACATCAACAAAATTAATCATTATATTTACCTTAATCGTAATAATCTTCAACCATCCAACCGGGATTCCTGCTGGACATGACTCTATTATATTCATTTCCTGTAAAAGCGTTTCGTAACATTTCTTCTGTTACTAAGTGCTTTTCATCAGAAAACAAATTAGTTAACACATATCGCTTTACTTCAGGAAAGGCCAGCAGATGCTGGCCCGTAGTAAACTCATTCATTCCATCACCGTGAATCGTCCGACCTTCTTCATTTGAAGGTGTTGGCCATATGCCTGTGGGTCATGGTCACGGTGAGAAATAATAAACACATTGGCATCTACCATCTTATTAAGAATAGCAGTTATTGCCTTAACACCTTCTGCGTCGGTGGCCGAATCATAAACTTCATCAAGGAACAGACAGTTTATTTTAACACCAGAAACTTTTTCAGCAATATCACGCCATGTGAATAGTAATGCTATATCAATTCTGGCTTTTTCACCTTGACTAAACGAGGCATAACTAAATTCTTCTCGTCCACGAGATTTAATCGTTTCAGAGAACTCTTCGTTCAGTGTGAACGAATAATCAGCTTCCATAATTTTTAGGTAGCTATTAATTTGCTTATTGAACATCGGGATGTACTTCTTGATGATAGCTCCTTTAATACCGGAGTCTTTCAGCATTTCAGTTAAAATACCTCGACGATATTTTTCCATAACCAAATTAGTTTTGACGAGGATAATTTTATCTAATTCCTCTTGTAGCAATTCAATCTTGTCAGAGTTATCAATGAACTCCTGTGATGCTTTATCAATTGCTGCTTTAATACGACGTGCTTTATCAACTGCAGTTAAAGTCATCTGCTTCAAATTACTCATTTGATTTTTGATGTCTCTTGCACGCGTACGAATAGTATTATACTCGCGAGCTAGTTCATCCAGTTCACTCTGGCGCGTCTTTAACTCGCCAAGAATGGTATTACATTCTTCAACATGATGATTAATCTTAGTTATTAGAGTGTCATTAGAATGCAAATCCTGCAAGCACGTTGGGCAATGACCACCTTTATCATACAACCCAAGAACCTTTGAGTATGATTCAATTTTAGAACGAATCTTAAAGGTTTTACCTTGAACTTCTTGAATTGACTCTGCTGGGTCATCACCAATCACGAGTTCAAGCAGTTCGCTTTGAAGAGTTTCTAATTCTGCTTTATATCCTCGTGCCTCTTTCACTTGCTCATCATACATCGCCTGCAGGCGAGCTACGTTATCACCAGAAAGTTTCTTCTGCTTTTCTGCGTACTCATGATGAGTTTTAATTTCATTGGTTAATGCTTCACGCTGAACATCATTAACCTGAATTTGCTGGTTGATTTCTCTTATCTGTGTCTTGTTTAGTTTGTCCATATCAGCTAAAAGAGACACTTCAAGCAAATCTTCAACGAGTTTTCGTCTGTTGGCAGTTGATAACCCCATGAACGGAGTATATCCTGCCGTTCCTAATACGACAATCTGCTTAAACGATGTGTATGACATGCCGATGAGACTTTCAAAGTAGGATTGAAAATCCTTTGAACTTGCGGCTTCATCAAGCTTATTGCCATCTCGTAAAATCTCAAAGACATTCGGTTTTTGTCCACGTTTAATGTAGAAACTATGACCGTCATACTCCATCCACAGTTCTACTACAGAGTCCTTCTTATTGAATGAGTTAATTAATTGGCCTTTCTTAATATCACGGAATGGTTTACCAAATAAGGCAAAAGTAATAGCTTCGAGCATAGTACTTTTGCCACCGCCATTCTTACCTGTGATTAAGGTCTTTTGGCATTTATCAAGTTGAATGTCAATGGCCGCTTGGCCAACTGACATTATATTCTTATACTTGACACGATTTAGTTTAAAAGTCTTCACTGATTTTGTGCCTCAATGTATAACTGTTTAGACATAACCTTTAAGGCTTTGATATCATCTGCGGACAGGTCTTCAAGTGCTTGGATATATTCTTCCATTAAATCCAATAAGCTTTTAACTTCTACTTCTTCGCCATCTTCAGACTCAACCGAGTTGTCAACTTTAGAAACAGTTCTTAATTCATGTACTACCTTTTCAAGTTCTGATTCAAACTTAGGAAGGTCTTCATCGACCGCAGTGATAATAATGCGTACTGCGAGATTACGAAACTCTTCAAAGTCAATTTTTCCAGTAACAGGATAAATCAGTTTTCTATGCCAAGTGATTTCATTAGGGACGAAATCAAAGGTTGATAATTCAGTGTCTTGAACCCAGAAGCCACGTGGGTCGTTCTCGTCACCCGCTGTAAGCGTCCAAGGCGTTCCGATGTACTTAACGTTTGCTGCGCTTGATATGGTGTGGAAGTGCCCAGACCATACTTGTTTGTACTTTTTGAGGAAATCTGGTTCCAGCCCATGAGACTTCATTCCTTTATAAAAATAAAAGCCATTAAGCTCCCAGTGACCAATACAGTATTCAGCAGACGATTCTTTGATATGCTTCATGATTTCTGACGTGTTCTCTTCACACATCCATGGACACAAGTCAATCAAAGTCCCATCAAAATCCATAGTCACGGGCTTTTCAATAACAGTAATATGCTTATACTTACCAAGAACTTCGGTTGATGCATTAGGCGTCAACGTATTCTTGTAGTGCATGTCATGATTTCCGACGATCGTAATTAAGTTAATTCCTTCTTTCTCAAGAGACTCCGCAATTTCACGAGCGAATTCCATTGTCTTATGAGTGATAGCTTTACGAACGTCAAAAATATCACCGTATTGAATGATAGTTTTAATTCCATGCTTTTTGGCATAATCAATATGCTGCTTAATTCCGTGTCGTTGTACATCCTGTACCCACGGGTCATCTGCGCGGACACCTAAATGCCAATCGCCTGAGTGAATAATTTTCATATAACCTCTCTAGTAGAGTTTAATTTTATATTATTCCGTGAATAGCAAAAAGGGCCCGAAGGCCCATTACTTATTTTGTCATTAACTCAAATTGTTCTTTAAAGCAATGCTCAGAATCTTGGTGTTCTACCAGGAATTCAAATGCTTTATTTCGCTCTTTATCATAGAGCTTCTGGTCAGATGACAGATGTTTCATTCGTTCAAAGACTTCATTTTTATTTTCATCATTCAACCACAAAATGCCAGAATCATGAGAAGTCAACGGCTTTCCATCAACCCGGAATTTCAAAGCATCACCAGTAGCTTTATGGAACACAGGAATAGTTCCACAAGCGCCTAGTTCTAAATGTGTGTATTCCAGCGAACGCTCAAGGAATTTATCCGGAAGACGTGACAGCTGATAGCCAAATCCAGACTGAGACATACGCTCAAGCATCTCAGAGTTAACATATCGGTCAAGAACTTGAGGATTCAGACCTGGTCCAGTTTTAACCTGATGGTAATGACGACAATAATCAATTTCATAGCGTTCTTTAATGTTAATAAACGCAGGACTGCGTTCTAACCCTTCCAAGATAGTCGTTTTACCTGCGGGACGCAGATGACTTTCATGAAAGTCAAACATCAAGAAATAGCCTTTCCACGTAGTAGTACGACCAATCCAACGATGGATATCAAAATCAATGGCAGAGAAGTCTTTCCAATACTTATCACGAATTGCTTTGATGTTCATAGCAGGTTGAAAGTTATAAACCGGAGGAGCTGAGTCAGAATCATCAAAGAAACTCAACCCGCCGCTTGGAAAATATTCTTCCATTAACACGGTATTAAAATCGCCATTTGAGCTATGACTAAACAGTACATCAGCGCGTTTAACGGTTTCTTCAAGACCAGCATTTCTACGAAGTGACAAGGCTCTATGGTCATGTTGATATACGACTACCCGAACCTCGGGTTTAATGTTCTCTATGAGCTTCTTATAGTTATCAATCGCTGCTTCTGGAGCATTGATAGCAGGTACTGAGTTAATGATAAGAATGTCACATGCGTTAAGCAGAGATAAAGTCTTATCGTAGTCATCTGCAAGAGACACAGGAATAGTTACATCTTTATAGCTATGTGCTCTATTACGAGTAAACGCTTTATCTTTAGCGTAAATGATATTTACTTCATGGCCATGTTTTACTAACCACTCACGGTGCTCGAGACTGAACTTGGTTACGCCGCATCCCTCAAGTCCGCGAGCCATTAAAATATTAATCTTCATATATTGACCTTTGTTGTTAATTTTGGATATTTTACCATTCCCGTAATAAAGCAAAAGGGCCGAAGCCCTTTTAAATTTTCTTGTATACAACATAACCCGCTGCTTCGCATATACGCTTAGCTTCTTCAAAGCGCTTGAGCATATCTATCTTAGCATTACGAATTGCTTCATAATCGGGAGCGGGTGCTTCTCTCCTGGCGGTATCGCATTTATAGCAGAAGTAACTACGTTTTGGTCCTGTATAACGTTCTGAACAATTACTGCACCGGCACGTGTAATTTCCTTCCGGCCAATCATGTCCAGGATTAGAACCCATCAAATTCGTCATACATCCCAATTCTCTTCACTAGTAATAAAATCAGGGTGTTCATCTAAATCAATGAATCCCCAGTTCTCTTCATTTACCATTCATACCACCGTTTAACTTGGAAGGTGTCAACCCAGACAAGAGAGTTCTTATCAATTAGCTTACATCCTTCGGTAGAGCCTAACACGCGATATTGATTATCTGCTACCTTTACTGCCATCGTACCAGTCGCAGTGTTTAAAGTAAATCCTGCGTCTTTACGAACACGTTTAAATTTTACTTGTACCAGCATTTAGAATGTCCCAAACAGATTTACGAGAGGTATTCCAGCAAGTCAGAATAATCTCATCATTAAAAGGTTGTTTTAAAATAGTACGCAGTTTTTCAATAGCATACTTGTAAGCGGGGAAATTATTGTCTAATACCGCGTCTCCAGCATGAGCTTTTAATCGCTCAAGTTCACGACGGTTTTTACGAACAATTTTGTTGGCTCGAGCAATAGCTTGTTCTTCTGCCGCTTCCATTAGTTTCTGTTGCAGCTCGTCGCGCTCTTCCTGGGTAATATTGTTCATGTTATTCCTTTGGATGGTAATTTATTTCAAATGTGAATTCAGTATCAGTCCAATTATAACTATGTTCAATTATAGCAGAATCTGACCTGAAATCAGCGTCATGTGGATTTTTCGGGTCAATGTGAATATCAAGATCAAGCACCTCCCTTAAATACATCTTTAGCAAATAAGGGATAGCGTCTAGGTCTTGCACATCTTCTAAAAACCCGTCGAGGTTAATCTTCAGCCTCATATAAAAATTCCAGATTAGGTCCATCGCTTGTAGGTTCGCTCTTTTTAGCAGACCCTGGCGCCTTATAAGCAGTGGATTCATACTGCGTCATTTTATCGTAGATGTCCTGAATAAAGGTTTCATCTGCTAACGCAACCATATCATCGTCCCGTGAATCATACACGTTGTGGACAAAATAGCTGTATTTCTTTGCCATTTCTTTGCGTTCTTTTTTGATACGCTGAACGAATGCATTGAAACAAGCTTGGGTTATATACGCATGCGGGTTATCATACTTAGTTTCATCGAAGTTGATTAAGCCTTTAATTGCGGCTTCAATCCCGTCTGAAATCATTTCTTGCTTCCAGGATTGGGTGTATCCTGAAAAGTTGAAACGCTTACTCAGACCTTCAGCGATCAGCATAATAGCAAGGCCGATCGTATCGTTCTGTTTTACTACTCGAGGGCCGCCAGCAGCTTCAGACTCCCGACACTTCTCTTTCCATGCACAGATTGATTTATACAGTTCCTTGTTATTTACATAATTACTCATATTGCCTCTTCGCTTCAATTAATAATATCTATTATAACAAATTTGGGAAGCGAGAGGATTAAAGCATTACTTAATCAATTCAGCGCATGCAATTAATTTCATCATGATACGATAAAAATCGTTATATGTGAAATTTAGCGGAACTTCAATAACGGCTTCAAAATCTTCAAATACGCGCTCCATTCCATAACCAGCGATATCATCTGATTCTGCATACCAGTACGTTCCATCTTGTGCAAAAGTTATTTGGCTATTTTCAAGACAGAACACACCTTTAATATTTTCATGTGTAAGAGTCAATTGAATTTTCATAGTTCACCCTTCATAATACGATAGCATTGGAACAGCTGTTCCATGATATGTTTGAACTCAACCAAACTAAGTTCAAACCAATCAGATTCATCTACTTCATGCATCATTTCCATGAATGAAGAGTATAAACTTTCATAATGAGTTTCATTTAACATAGAGGCATGCGTTTCCCAATACATGCCCTCTTCATTGTCAAACCAAACACCCATATAAGAATCTATAGTAAATCCGCCAATGCCTTCTACTACAATCATAATTTGGTTTACTTTAGCCATGCTTTCACCGAGTCAATAGCATCTTCAAATTTAGAGAAAGCATCTACAGATGTGTATTCATTCTCACCAGAGCGTTCATAAATCCAAAACGCGTCAAAATCTTCTTCAATGATGAATTCCCCGTTAGGAGTTTCAATCGTGTTTCTGCCATCAGGCGTTTTAGATATAAACCATCCAAGCAAACCAACTTCTACAATTTGTTCTTCAGTCATTTAGAATTTCCACCAATTGATTATAGTTTAATGCCTTTCCAGAAGAAATCATAACATTACAAAATCTGTATAATGCTTCTTTTGATACTTTATACACATAATCAGAAGTTGTTATAATGTATGAAATACGTACAAATGTTGGGGATTTTTCTGCCAATTCATACGCCAGTTTTCTAGCTCTGCCAATATCATCGGCAAACTTGGTATCAGCAAGCAAAATACTATCAAATACCCAACGGTTAGTAAAAATTTCTGTGTATAGAATAACCTTACGCATCAAGATACTCTCGCAGTTCCTGCTCGTTTAACCCTTCTTGCCACATCTCTGACGGAGATGGAAGTTGGCTGTCTAGAGTGGATGAATCAATTGGAAATACTCTGATAATTACGCTAGTATCTTCATCCCATTGATTTGTGAGTATCCGTTTAGCTTGACTAATATCAGGCTCGGAATGAGCCCGGATATACTTAATCCTTCTATGCCATACACCGGTAGGAATAGATGCGCACACGATATATGAAATCATTTCGCCGCCTTAACCGCTTTAACATCGCGGAAGCCTTTCTTACGTTGATTCTTCATCTTACGAATAGTGCTTTCAGAAATTTCACCGATACCCGGAGTGATTGGTTCTACACCAAAGGCTTTAATGCCAAATTCAGACAGAAGATAAGCAACAACTAATTCACGGATGCGGGCTTTACCAATTTTTTGGCCTTCTTCTTTCATCGTACCGTGAAGCTCAACTTCCCACTGATCAAGCAAAGACGGAGTTACACAACGTCCTTCTTCCAGCATTGCAGATACTTTATCATAAGCAAAAGAGTTCAGTACGTTTTTGATTGCTTGGGACATATTAATTTCCTCAGTAACGATTGTTTTGACAGAGGAGATTTTAAATCAAATCTCCTGTAGCAAATCAATCTTTGAGAGATTTTAGCTCTTCGAGCATATCGTAGTATTCTTTACTAGCAACCGGAGCTACAGTACAGTGGTAGCTATTTAATTCATGATATTTCACGAAGCGTTCAAGTTGCCACTCAATCAGATTGTTAATTCGGTGAAGCAGAACCCCCTCTGAACCGACGTAGACAACTACTTCAAATTGAAGCCCATCCCAAATTCTGGTACGGACGATATCACCCACATTAAATGTTTTCATGCGATGTACCAATGTTCGTTTTGCCAAGACTCGCCCTTGTACCAGCGAGTCATATCATATCCATTTTCGTCACGGATAGCGCCATTACGCATATAGAAGTACTCGTCATCAGTAAAATACTCATGCTTAACGATACATCCTTTACGCATAGCCTCAAGAGCTTGCTGCCAATTTAACCAATTCATATTTTCCTCTCGAGTTAAACGGTGTTGTTATCAGTTGATAGAGCTATAGTATCACTCATCAACTGGCTTGTAAACAACTTTGTGAAAGGAGTTTAGAATAAAAGAGAGGTCCCATAGGAACCTCTAAATGAAGGGTATAGAAATATACAGAAGGTGGTCAAGATGACCTTAGAAAGGAACTGGCTAATCTTCTATGATATCTGGATCGTATCCAGCAGCAATAAGATTGGCTTTAAATGTTGGAATGTCATACTGCTTAACGCTATCCATAAAAATGACAGGATACCGAATAGCAAGCGATGGATAGCACCCGATGCGTTTAGCAAGTGACTCAATCAACGGACGGTCATAAACCGGCTGACCGTCAACCTCGTTGATTACGTTATAGAACTCATACGGAAGTTGCAGCTTATCGAGCAAGTCACGAACTGCTTTGCATCCAGGGCATCTCCAAACCTCTTCAGGGATGCCATAGATTTCTATCATAGTTCAGCCTTAATCTCAGAAATCAATCTTTCAATTAATTCAAGTTTATCCGCTGTAGTCATAGGATAAATTTTGTCAACAGTGGCTTCTTCGAGATAGCAACGGTCAGCATCATTAAGTATACACCACTGATCAAAATCATCAGCATCTATGCTAACACCATTGAATGTCTTAACTCGTTCAACAGACCCGTCCTGTGTCAGAGCTGTTACCAAAAATGGCTTAAACTTGAGCATGTTGTAGAATTCAACATCCTTTAACGACGCGTTATTTAGCCATTTATCAACAGAGTCTTCTTTAAACTTGTACCACTTATCGCAACAAAATAATTCTATCATTTCATGACCTGTTGAAGTTTGGCAGTCAGAGTATTAACACGCTTCTGAAATTCTTCATTAGACAGTTTTTCATCTTTCTTAGTAGGATTAATCCAGTCAGAAATAATGATGAGAACAATAAATGGAATAGCTACGAAAGCACCTGCGGTTAATGCAACCAGTGCAATAACATTAGAAATAAATTTACGAATAGCATTAATGAATTTCATAATTTTCCTTAAATAGTTAAGATGAATGCTGTCATAGCCAGAAATTCTGGTCCAAACAGTTCAGTAGCCATGTGGTTCAGAGTAAACATAATTTTGTAAGTCAGCATATAAATTTCCTCAATCATGTGTCCAGGTAGAACCGTTTCTTACCCAGAGTCTTTGGTTATCAGAACCACGCCAATTTTTAGTTGTTGGCAGTGATTGCTCGTATTTCCCATCAATTATAACATCAATGTGTTGTAGCAAATCTAAGTCTTTAATATCTTCAAATTTATATCCTGTCCACATCCAGATATCTTTCTCCGGAAATCTTGCTTTAACCCAAGAAACCAAATTTGAAATCTCTTCCCGGTTCTGCGGATAAAGTGGGTCTCCACCAGTTAAAGTAAGACCTTGGATATACGATTTGCTTAAATGGGATGCAAGCTCTTTAACAGTATTCATAGTGAATAACTGGCCATTTCTAGCATTCCAAGTAGATTTATTATAACACCCTTCGCATTTATGCAAACACCCGGTGACAAAAAGAACGACCCTGCATCCAGGGCCATTCACAAAGTCAGAAGGGTAGATTCTGTCGAAATTCATTGAACCTTACCTCATTACGTGCTTCTACTTCTGCATCATATTTCCAGGGTTCATCAGTTTGAATAGCCCCAGCCGATAATCCACTTTCGGGGTCACGGGTTATAGCAATTCCCAACGGATGCAGAACCTCTTTGTTGATTTTCCAAATCAATCCCCACTCGCTAAGTTGGTTCCAATCAACTTGCTTCATTGGTTTCTCTAACATGTTTTACCCTATGCATAATTTCTTTGTTCTTACCAAGATTAAACCCACGCTCAGAAGGATTACCAAGATAGCCACAAGTCCTACGAATTGTATTCATTTTCTTTGGATCAGTTTCACCACAAATTGAACATGTGAATCCGTTTTCAGTAGGTGTCATCTCATGGGTAGAACCACAAGAAAGACACTTATCTACTGGCATATTAACACCAAAATAATCTAACTTCTCGATAGCATAGTCCCATACAGCTTCAAGACCTTCAAGGTTGCGCTTCATGTCAGGAAGTTCAACATAAGAAATATGACCACCTTTAGCAATAGAATGATATGGTGCTTCACGGTCAATCTTTTCAAAAGGCGACAGGTTTTCTTCTACTGACACATGGAAACTATTAGTGTACCAGCCTTTATCAGTTACGCCCTTAACATCACCAAACTTAGCTTGGTCAATCTTACAGAAACGATAGCACAGACTTTCAGCCGGAGTTGAGTACAGACTAAAGGCATAGCCGGTTTCTTCCGTCCACTTGTTTAGCTTAGTGTTGATGTACTTCAGGACGAGTTTACCGCTTCCTTTGAATGTAAGCATATCAAACTCGTGGATGCCAATATATCCTAATGAAATTGAACTACGTCCATTTTTGAATAGCTCAAGAATTTCATCATCAGGTTTCATACGCACACAAAAAGCACCTTCCTGGTAAAGAATAGGAGCAACCGATGCAGTAACGCCTTCAAGGGATTTAATTCTAGTTAAAAGGGCTTCTTTACAAATATCAAGACGTTCATCCAGTAGTTTGAACAGTTTATTACTGTCATCTGAACTTTTATAATTTGCATCCAGAGCTATCCTAGGGAGGTTCAGTGTTACTACCCCTAGATTATTACGGCCATCAAGAACGGGTTTGCCAGAAGAGTCTCTCCAAGCACCAAGGAAACTTCTACATCCCATTGGAGATACAGGAGTTTCTGAACCGGTAATTGCTCTATTATTTCGAGCACTGATGATATCAGGATACATACGTTTAGCTGCGCATTCTAATGCAAGCTGCTTAATATCATAGTTCGGGTCTTCTTTACGTAGATTAATGCCTTCTTCTACAAACATCACAAGCTTTGGAAAGATTGGAGTAATTCCATCGCGTCCTAATCCACGAATACGATTATCAAGAATAGCTCGTTGAATTAATTTTTCTTCCCATGACGTTCCCATACCAAATGTGATAGTCACAAACGGGGTTTGGCCATTTGAGCTGAACAAAGTATTCACTTCATATTCATATGCCTGGAAAGCATCAAATACATCTTTTTCTGTTTTTGAAATAGCATAATCTTTTACTAATGCTACTTGATATTTGCGTGCATCACGTACATGTTTAGCGAATGTCTTCTCCACATAAGGAGCCAATACTAAATCGACGTTAGCAAACGTAGTTCCACCATATTGGTGAGATGCTACTTGTGCAGTGATTTGCGCCATGATAGCAGTAGCTACTCCAATACTCTTAGGAGTTTCAATTTGAGCGTTACCAAGTTTAAAGCCGTTCTGCAACATACCCTTCAAATCTACCAAACAGCAGTTAGTGAAAGGCAAAGCTGGACTATAGTCCATATCATGAAAATGGATAACACCTTCTTTGTGTGCTTCCATTACAGAGGCAGGAATGACCTGATTAGCGATATGTTTAGATACGATACCAGCCATCAGGTCACGTTGGGTAGGAAAAACACGAGAATCTTTGTTAGCATTCTCGTTTAAGAGGTCCTTGTTGGTTTTATTAATAAGTCCCTGGATTTCTAATTCGATATTCATTTTAAACTCTTACGAAGCTGCTTCTTGTATTTTGAAGCAAGTTGTGATTTTCCATCACTTTCCTCGTATGTAAACCCATGCAATTCCATTTCAGCAATCATCTCAGGTTTACCAAGACGTGAAAAGCGTTTAGCCATATCGGCAACATATTGCGGGTGAATATTACTGTCTTTACGATTCTGGCGGAGATAGACCAGCAAATTCTCTAACCATTCGAGGTAGTCAATATCTTGACCTTTTAAACCAGAACGGTTGAACTTATGCTTCATTTGGCCTTCTGCCGCATTGCACAGGTTACAGAGCAAGCCTCTGACCTTTCCTGCATTGTCACCTTCTAACGCATGGTCATGGTCGAGGTGGTTCTTTTGAATATCCTCATCTAAAGGACGTTTACAGCAAGGACATAAACCGTTCTGTGCCTGATATAGTTTTTCTTTTTCTTCTTTATATAACTTACCTGTTAATAACATTACTCTTACCTCAGCGATTAGATAAGAGTATTTATAGTTAAATTAACGAGTAACTACTATATACATTATGATTAGATTCTTTGATGCAGAATGAAGTACAGAAAGCATATATGCCTTCATAATCGTCTACAGTGAACTCAATGTATGAATTAGTTTCTTCATGAAGAAGACTCATTTTAGTCCAAGCCATTCCATTGATGTCATCGTCGTAATAGCCTCCACTAAATTCTACTATATCGCCAACTTCATACCAATGACTGCGTAAAATTTCTCTTGTAACACGATGAATATCAGCGAAATCGAGAATTTTTACTGTAATAGTTTTAGTAATGCACGATTTAGACATGGCGAACTCCAAGACGTTGTTCAAGTGCGACAATGTAATCCGCAGCTTTTTGCATTAAATCATACTCTTCTGAATCACAATTTTCCTGTCCAGCAAAGGCATAAAGAGCTCTGGTAATTGGAACGATTGCACCTTGGAAATGGTTAAGTTTAATTTCAGAAATCAGAGGAACATCTTCACCTTGACCAATTTCTTTAATTTGGTGCATCGTATCTTCGCTGTAGAAACACCAGAACCAAGATTCGCCGTGTGGAGTTGGGTCGTTAATAGTAATGATTTTATTTGTCAGCAAATCAATTACAGCAGTAATTCCACACATTTCAAGGTCATCTTCATTAACTACAGAAATGACTTGGAACTTAAATCCCGGAATAAACACAGGAAATTGCTCTGTTAATTCGTCATCATTAATAATGACTTCAAACTGCTTACCAATAAGTCCCATTCACTTTGTCCTCATAATCAAGTAATTCATTTATAGTGGGTTCAGAGGTATTATAATCCTCTTCAGGAATAGCATCTTCCTCTGGCTCGACAGTTTCCCATCGAGCCGCATACCAGGGTTTTAAACCTTTGCTACTTTGCATAGTGTTGGTTCAGAATCATTAGCAGAATCATGTTCAATACGCCATTCAACTTCAGTACGAGTAACCACTTTTTCATGGCGAGAAACGATATCTACTTCAGGAGGATTATAATACCAATCAGTATGATATGAACCTGAACGAGATTCTGATACCATGAAATGAACACCGCGAGCAGGATAATACCAAATTTGAGTACGGTCTTGATACTTATGCTCTTGTGTCCAGTCTCCATCTTCTACTAAAACAAAGATTTCTTCTGCATCGTCATCTAGAGCATTTGGCTGATATTCAAAATCATAGTTGGCGTCCCAACCACCAGTGACGCCAGCGATATGCTTGATTTCTTTTACTAATTCAGCGTTAGTCATTTTAACCTCGCAACTTCTGTAAGTCTTCATCATCAATCCAGCTTTCTAAACCGGATGGAAGCGCACATTCAATTTCCCACAGCAGTTCTTCAATTGCTTGCAGGCGTTCAAGCTCTTCTGCTGAAATAGTTACCATGCGTGGAGCTTTTAAATCGCCAATATCATAACTCATAGTTCTTCCTCATGCCAAGAACATTCAACTTCAAAGTCTGGACCAAGGTCTTCATCTTCCCACCGCAAAGACCATAACGGATTGTAATCAATTTCAAGACCAATATACCTCCACTGAACACCATGAATGGTATTTCCTTGCTTTACAAAGAATTCACCCCATTGGTGCATGAAAGCATACTGTGGATCAGATATAGCTCTTTCAATCATTGCTTCACGAAGATTGCGTTCTAAATCTACTTGGTCGCCTTCAGGAAAAACAAACTCAATTGGGTATTTCATAATTTCACCATACACTCGCCGTATTTCCATTTAGACATAACTTTAACTCCATTAGAGTAAGTTACCTCTACCTTCGCTCGGTGATTCTTAATCTGCTTAATTTCACCAGTTTCCAATCCACCGTAACCATAATAAAGAGCTACAATATCACCCTCCCGAAGTAGGGTTCCACGATAATCATGCATTGAACTTGAATTTACGGAGTTCATCAAAACCACCGATATGTGTGCCATCAGGAGCAAAAATCTGAGGCATAGTTAATCCAACTTGTGATTCACGTCCCAAACGACGAAGCAAATCACTGATAACTACTTCATCAAATACGCCTTTTTCTGGCATTACATTGATGAATGCATACTCTTGTTTCTTAACATTGAGCAGACGCTTTGCATTATCGCAAAATACACACTTATGGATGTTGCTGTCGTAACCAAAAACCGTGAACATCTTCTTCTATTTCCTTAAATGCTTGAGCTTGAACTGTTTTCCAACTTGGGTGTTTATACGCTTTATAGACGTTAGTCATTCCAAGACGCTTAGTGACTTCGCCATCAATTGCAGCTTGGGCAAAATTTCTTCCACGGGTCATAGCTCCTTTGAGATTGGAACTGTTAGCAATTTGACCAGTCTCATTATAATAAACCGAATACATGAGTAGCATTACTCGTTCGGCTTCTTCCATATATCGTTTACGAGCCATTTTCAGCCTTAGTAGTTATAACTAATGTTTTACCATCTAAAGCATCGAGAATATCTTTGATGCAATTATCTGGCATTGGTTGAACGCTAGCTAATTGCCTAGCAATATCATCAGGAATTCCCATGCGAGGAATATTTAATTTGCTAAAATCAATTTTATCCATTAGCAGTTACCGGGAAGTGTTCTGCCAATTTAGCGGCGATGGCAGCGTTAATTTGATCAGCGAAATTCTTATTCATTGCGTTAACAATGATTTCTTGAATTCGGCGGTTAGCGCTTTCAATAGACAGCTTAATACGACCTTCAGCTTGCTTAACAGCATCATCAATAGTTTGACGAACCATATCATCAATAGCATTTTTAGCACATGATTGGGTAGCGTTACGCATCATGTGCGACATTTCTTCTTTAGCAGAAATATCACTCCAACCACGAGTATGGAACATCTGCTGAAGCTGTTTCTTAACTTCCGCTCGAACATCTGGAATAGTTACTGTTGCAATATTAACTTCAGATTGTACTGCTTGTTTTAGTTTATTCTGGGAATCTTTTAACACCATTTCTTTAACGATGTTATTGATTACCGACTGCTGAAGCTGGGCACGAGCTTCTGTACCTTCTGGAAATAACTGTCGTACTGCATGTGTATCAAGTTTAATATCAATCATTTTAATTTTCTCTCAAATCTGTGTTTACAAATCCGACATTTCATTTTCAGAATATCGGTTGTCCAATCAACAAGCTGTACTTGAATACTACCACATTTTTCACAAGGCACAACTTGTTTAGCTGCAGCTTCTCGACGGTCTACCATTTCAAGACAGGCATCCCAGTCAATTTTAAATTCAGGTACAGGTGGATACTCAAACTCAATTTCAAGGTCGTTATCATCAACGACCATGTCTTCTTTTAATTGATTTTTCACAGTAAGCTCCGGGCATACTCGAGAGATTCATAACGCTCTTTGTATTCGTTAAGCGATTTAACCAAATCTGCCATAGCTAATTCATGTTTAGCCAATTCAGCTTCTTTGGTATCAATAAACCGCTTAACTGATTCCATTTCGGCAGTAATGCTGTTTTTAGCAATTTCAATATGATTTACTGGTGTTAACGGAAGAGGCTTAACAACATTGAGATACATATGTGCTACATCTTCATCAATAACTGGGGTGGTGCTCAATGTTTTGGGAAAAATCTTAAATGGGTCCAAATGTACTTCAAGAACAGATGAGTTTTCACCTTGCTGTTTGCAACATGATTTTTTAACTACATCCATATGCTCTAATGCAGTACGAACTTGCGCTAAAAGCGCCCGAGCCGGATACTTTCCACTGGACAAATGGCTGTTAATATGAATTCGTACAGTTACATTGTCAAGTTCTTCGGCACGAATAAATGAAACACCCTTAGGATTTCTAGAACTAGTAGAAGATACCTGGTATTTCACACGCTCATCGCCTTTAAGTAAGCAAATTGAACGATTAAGAATACGGCGCAGATTTGCATTAAATTCAGAGCAGAAGATTTGGGCAGCGCTACGGTCATGTCTTTCTTCAGTTTTAAACGCCCCTGCCGCAAAGCTATAACGCTGACCGTAAATTTTAGCATTGCCGATAGCAAACTTTTTGAGCTGTTTCTCTGCTGACATTGCACCTAACCAGCGAGAACGACGAATGTTTTCTACAACAAAACCAGCATAATTGGCTTCATGCGCTGCCATGCTATTTAGCACACGCCGAGCTACATTACCAGCAATTGCTACGTTATAAGCAGCTGGATTTAAATCATGTAAAGCTGCCAAAACCTTTACGTGCTTCTCACGCTTTGACAACCCCTTTCCATTATGCTTATCAAATTCACCAGCTACAAACATCTTTAATTCATTCTTATTCATTATCTTTTCCTCTATTTTGGACTGGGCTCAAAGAGTATCTCAAAATCTCCCTGAACCCATTATACAACAATTATTCCTCAAGCATAATAACTTTGCTTGGGCGCTTATAGAAAGCATGAGTTTTATCATCTTTCGCTAATTCAAATGTAGCAGTAAACTGTACTTTGCCTCTGTATTCAAACGGAATACTTTTTGGAAGGGAGCCGTAAACCGTAGCTCCATTCTCAAGTACAACCATCATCTTACATTGTACGCCGTAATAGTCTTCATAAACTTTTACTGACGTTACGGTACCAGAGACAGTCACTCGTCCTTCTGGTGCATCCCCTTTATTCTTATTCAGCTCATTGAATATATTATCAAAGACCTGTTTTGAATGTTCCTGGATAGCCTCTAAGATGCTCTTATGGGCTCTAACTTCTGCCATAACAACATCCGTTCCGTCTTGCAATTTCCACTCTTTATATGGAACGCGTACTTCAAGAGGATAACCATACTCACGAAGTTCTTTGTACTCCGCTTGAGTTAAGCGGAGTTTCCACCAACCGTGGTCACCTGTATACTCAGGCTTATCCAGTGAATCAAATTCTGTAACATACGGCAAGTAACTGCCCGCGTGATAAGCTTCAACTTCACCTAATTCATTTTCCCAAAGATAACCATCAAAGGGAGCATGAGGGCGATCATCTTTGCCCCAAGTAGGAGCTACAACTTTATCAAAGTATTCACGACCGAAGCGGGTCTTCGCCCATCCAGCATTCAACTCCTCGGCGCGTTTTTCAACTTTCGCTCGGTGTGCTTGGCGGGCTACACGATTTTCTTCAACAAGTGCAGAGATAATCTCGGTTAAAGTTTTCATTTTATTCTCCAGTTTGGTTGACGAGACCATCTTATCAACAGCCTCGCCGAAAGTAAACTACTTTGTGAAAAATTTTCTCCAAAGCAGAACTGCGTCTCTACGAGATACTTCTACTGCTCCTAGAGCAACTGCTTGCTTGCGACGAACATCGCGCAAATCATAGTGTGGAACTCGCTTATCCTGGAACCAAGAACGTTTCATTCCGATAGCTTCTGCCATAGCGTGCAACTCATCAAGGTTGTCGCTAAACATATGACAATTCTTTACTTGATGACCTCTCATTTTCCAGCCATGATTCATCAAGACATCTACGTATACCGTCATTTCTGATTCTCGATGTAAGTTTCAATGATGAACTGTGCTAAACACAATAAATTATCTTCTGAAGGAGAATCTACTAAATTCTCAACCATTTCTGAAATAGTTCCAAAAGCTTCTTCAGTATTAAACATTTCTTGAAGTTCGTTCCAAGTAGGTGCTTTCATTTCAATCTCCTCATTAGTTAACGAAGCTATCTTATCATGGCTTTTCTAAGATGTAAACAACAAAAGGGCCCGAAGGCCCTTAAAAAGATCGGAAATCACTGTTAAACCATGGCGACTGGTGCTGTCGCCGCTTAAGCAATTTCAGTTGGTATTTCCTATTGTCTTCTATAATCATCTTAGAGGCTTTTAGCTCTTCAGCCAATGAGACCTGTTTACGGTCCATCAAGATGAGGTTCTGGGTCTTCTGGGCAAACGTCTGAATACCTTTGAGACATTCCACAGATTCCTCCATCCCTCGTTTATACTTGGTTCGGGCAGCATTTAACTGCCCTTCGTAATACGCATGTATAGACACTATAGTACTAAACACCTTTTACCTCAATAACATCTAAGATAATATCTTCAACGTCTTGCTCAGGGAATTCCACACCATTTGTCTGCCCATGTTGAAATACTGCTTGGTACGCTGACGGCGCAGAAATTCGGGTTGAACGTTCTTTATTGACATAGCATTTGCCATCAATAAAGCGTTTAAATTTAACTTCATAGGTTTTTAACATTATTACACCTTAGCATAATTGACGATTTGTTCACGATCAGCAGGCCAATTCAAATCAGAGCGCTTTTTGTTTGACCAAGCAATATTTTCTTCAGCCCAGTGAAGTTTAGCCGATACGCTCTTTTGGACTTCTCTGATGGCTTCTTCAAGATAAATGCCTAAATCTCTCGGGTTAGTTCCTTGAGTTTTAAATGCATTGAGCAAAATATTTCTTACAACTTCTTTAAATTGATTTTCAACTTCCGGGTGAATAAATTCACGATAACCGTTGCACGGATATCCAAAAGCATCTACCATACGAGTAGTACTAAATTCTTTGTTCATAATCCGAGCGCCTCGCGTTCATCAGGATTTAATTTAGCCAAAGCGGCTTCTTTAATTTTTTCCAACCGTTTACGCTTAGCTTCAGGTGTTTCTTCCTGAACACTAATAGCAGCGCTTTTAGGAAAAGTCCACGATTCACCATTTTCATCGGTGAATGTAATTAGTTCCGTTGGCTTACGATTAACTGTACCATCTGAGCCCCACCAAGACTGCCCCTTAACTGCTTCTTCGGCAACGCAATATGAACCATAATAACCAAACAACTCGCTACGGCGATCGTCTGGTGAAACATACGCTGCATAGGCTTCACTTTCTGTCATTACCCATTTCATTTTAGCACCTCATAACGAATAAGTTCAATACGATTTTTAAGCTCTTGGTATGATTTACGCCAAGGCTTATAATAGGCATTTAAATCTTGGTGTTGTTTATGCATTTCGTCTAAATGCTTTACTGCATCCTGCACATTTGCAAGGAAAGTATCAAATACTTTATTAGCGTATTCTTTCCTTAGCTCAATGAACGGAGGAGCACGAAATACGTTTACCATTACACGTAGTTCATGATAAGAAGAATGGACTTCAGCTAATACATTTTTCTTATCGCCAAAATTAAACTTATAAAGCTTTTCACAGATTGCTTCACAGGCTTTCTCTGCTTTACCCTTGGGTTTACCTGCAAAGATATGACCAGGCGGATATACTTTAATATCGTTTAACCAACATTCAATATCTTTAATAGCTGCTAAACTCATTGTACCCACGCTCCATTTTCATCAATGTAATTAATCCACTCGTTAATAGTCCAGGAAGAGGTATCACCTTTAGGAGTATCAACGATATACATTCCGCCTTTAAACAAAACACGTTTTACATCATTAGAAATTAAAGTAGCCATTATATTTTCCTCAGTTAGGGAGGATTTCTCCTCCCGTTTAAATTATTTCAGCATTGTTACTTCAGCAATTTCACGCCAGTTTTTACGGTCAGTCGCAACGAAATCACCAATATAAAGAGCAGTACGGAGAGACACGTTACGCAGACGATTTACGTTATCTTTCATAAATTCCAAAACTTCAATAACTTCAGAATTTCTTAACCCACGGTTCTGTAACATAGAAGTAGTCATTATTACATCTTGAACTCGGACCATAATCTCTTCATTAGTGTGAACACCAAGGTCAAGATAAACCGAACGTGATACCAGAGCTTGAAGATGCGGAGCAAGTTTAGAACCGCGCTCTAATTCACGGTCAATATCAACGTTAGTGATAAAGACCACAGTACCTTCAAACTCAAACTCATTAGGAATTCCTTTATCCTCCAAGAAAGAAGATGCAGTACTCCAGCATACTTTACGTTTCTCCCCTGAATCCAAAGCAGCTTTCAGAAGGTTCAAAATATCCATATCAGAGAATACATCTACATCATCAATGAGCAGAACTGAATTTGCTTCACGTGATTCCCATAGACGGCAGTATAAACCAATTCCTGAGATTTTACCGTTCACTGATTTGTAATCAATAGCGTTAGTATCATGGGCATGTTGTAATGCTTTATCCAAAGAGTAAGTCTTACCGATACCTGCTGCTCCGGAGATAATCAGAGAACGAATATTCCCATGAATTAAGCCGTTAGTCATTAATCCCATGACGTTAAAGCGTTTCTTGATACGCTCTTTCATTTCATCAACAGATTCAACAACTTCAATTTTAGCAGCTACTCCGTCAATTGTGATATCATCTTTGAATACCCAAACACCACGCTTTTTGCCATTCAGTTCAACAAAGACTTTACCATCACCCTGGCGAGAATCTTCAGCACTTAAGCTATCCGGGAACCACTCACCGAGTAACTCATAAGTACCTGAAATCTCTTTGCCGAAGTAAATCCCTTTCTTGATGGTGATAGTTGACATTTTATTCTCCGTTACTCTGTTTTGTTTTGATGGAGCTATAGTATCATTCTACAGCTCCAAAGTAAACTACTTTTTAATTATTTTTCTAAAATTTCATTGATGTAGTAAGGACGAACCTTTGAACCGAGATAGAAGTCATCTACAAAATCAATCAAGTTGTCAGTTTCACCACGAATGATAGCAAGTTTAGAGAACGCTTCTCCTACCATCATTGGTTCAAATTCTACGCCGTGAGCCTCAGCAGCTTTAAAGGCTTTATCAATGTTGTTTACGACGATTTCTAAAGTTTTCATTTTATTCTCCATTGTATCTGTTTGGGTGGTACAGGTCTATAGTATCATCAGCTAACGAGCTTGTACACTACTTTGTGCATTCTTTTGAAACAAAAAGAGGAGCCCGAAGGCTCCTCAGCTATGCATGCTTATTGATAGCATTTTCTGCTATACGTTTTGGAAGTTTACCTGCCCAGCGGAAGAACATGATAATCGCTCCGGCAATAAACGCAGGGAACCAAAAGATGAGATAAAACCAATACTCTCCTGCTTTCTCGATGGTTCCATTTTTGATTAGATGCTTACAGACAGACCAACCCACGACAAAGTAAATTATTGTAATAACGATTGGCACTACTACGCTCCACAGTAAAATCATATTTCAGCCCAATAAAGTGAGAACCGGAGCTCTTCTCCGGCCCATGACATAAATCGGTGGATTTGTTTTCGAGTTGGTCGAGCAGAGAATTTAGCATTTTCTCTACGACCAGTCTCTCTGCAAACTGCTTCCAAATACCACCGTCTACCTTTATGAGGTCTTCCGTAATTCAAGAAGACCTTCATTGTATCATTTGTAGTAAGAATTGTGGTTTTCAAGATAAACCTTCTCGACGAAATCGTCCCAGAACTTCATGTCTACTTTCTTAGGCAGTCCGTTCTTCTCGGCTTGATGAGCCAGGCGTTCAACTGCGTCAACGGTCGTTTCCAAAATATCCTGAACTTCTTTGAACGGTAATTCACCCGCTTTGATTTTCTTGATCAGAGGAGCATGCACCAGAGGATATTTAAGGTCACCGGTGGAATAGATTTCCTGCAACTGAAGACCACCGCGAAGGGCATGACTTAGTGCTTTCCAATCTACGCCTTCGTTAGCTTCTGCCTTACGAGCACGTTCGCCATATTCAGCATCAAGCTTCTCAAGTGAATACTTCATTTCTTTAACTGTGATAGTTGTCTGGAATTTACGACCTAACACGTTATAGAAATACTGCTGACCTGATTTATGGTCTGTAAAGGTTGTCCACTCAAGGAATTCACCAACAGGAAGGCGATCGGCGATGTCCTTAACTTTCCAACGCTCGTTGATACCTTTTTGTTGAGGGCGATCGTCATATTTCCACTCAGGAATATCTCGGATAACATCCAGGACTTTATGTAAATCTGCTAAACGAGAACCCTTAACACCATACTTACCAGCCTGCTTACGAACATATCCAAGATAAGCCTTCATGTCAGTGGTATAGAAACGAGCTCGGTTGTCTTGAATGAATTTCCATACTTCAGGAAGGTCAGATACAACTACCAATTCTGGTGGAGTATGCAGCATATCCAACGCTACAGTTTCACCATCAGCAGCGAGCTTGAAGAAATACTTTAAGCTGAACAGCTCATGGTCAATATCGTCTTTGGTATTTTTGGTTGCACTGTTATTCGTATTACGGTTAGTATGATTCATCGCCTGACACATTAGAATATCACGCGGATGAGGCACAAAGATTTCTTTAAAATCCACATCTGATTCAGGAGTTGAAGTACCATACAGATGCGAACCAAAATAAGATTTTACGATTGTTTTCATAAGTAGATATGATTCCCTTTAGCGAATTTAACTAATGCATTAGAACGCTTGACGGCTTCTTCTGCTCGAGTTTTATCAGTAGTTCTTTTTGATGTACGGTAAACATTACCAATTTTTTGACTAGTGTAATAATACACTACTTCATGTGTATGGTACTCTTGTCCATCGGGATGCTGTTCACGACAGGTTTCTTCACGCAGTGTGGTTTCATACATAGGAACTAATGCCCAATCAATTCCTGTGCTAATGATTGCCACCTGGATGTCAAGTCTGTTCCAGCGAAACGCATTGATATATCCTAGGACCCGTGATTCTGGGTCCATCATTGCGAATTTAATGTTTTCGGCTGAAGCCAGAGGCATCTGTTTTACAATACTCATACTAAGTTTTTTCTTAGTAGTTACGATTTCAATTTCCATACCCCGCCCTCATAATATATGTCTAAATCAATGTTATCTTTGCCGCTGTACTTGCCAGTCAAAGGAATAAATTTAACAGTAATCTTTTCGCCGTCATCAAAAGTAAATTCAGCAATAGGATATGTAGAAATTATACCACGTTCGGTTTTAGCACGAAAGACGGCCCGAAGGCCGTTCACGATATAAACTTGATCATTCTTCACTGGGTTCACCTACTGTAACATCAAGCATAGATTTAACGAGCGAGATGTCATTTGTACTAAACACGTGAGCTTTTCCTTTATCGTTCTGGCAAAACATGCTTCCATCTGCTGCAATTGCTAGTACTTCGTAGCAGTTATTAGTTGTAGAGAATTTATCACCAACTGCAAGAGGAACATTAACTTTGCACTTCTCATAAACTGTGTATTTAAGGCTGCTGAGATTAATTACCGATTTAGAACTACCTGGTAAAAGTTTGCAGATATAAAATCCATCGTCTGCTGATTCATTTAGGTAATCATCGATATACATTCCACGGTAGCCGTCTTTTGGATATACTACAGTAGTTGTTTCTCGGCTGCTATGGTCGTAATATACTACGATTTTGGTGTCTTTACTTTTAAAGAAAATCGATACTGTATGCGCTGAGCTACATTTGAACGTAGAAATAAATTCAACTTCAAGCTCAAGCCGATTACTTTGATTGTCAAAGCCAATTTCTACTTTATCACCTACTTTTAACGGCTTTTCAATAAGGCTTTCTTCAAATTTCGTGCGAATAAAACGTTTCATTTATCACCTTCTACATAATCAATCATTGGGCAGACTTTCCGCTTACGAGCTTTTAAATACTGGACGAATACCGACGGTTCAGCTTCTGCAGGAAGACCAGCTTTTACCCGAGCGAGTTTCTTGGTATACTTTTTCTGGATACGGTAATGTTTAAATTTTTCTAAACCAAAAATAAATCCAAAAGCTATAGCTGCAAACAAAAGCACAAATGCTGCTATAACCGCTGCGCCAACTGGTACTGCTATAACATTTAACCAAAACGTGGATAAACTAATACCTATCCAAGCGAGAATTCCTGTCTCTGCCACAATCGGCCAACCGAACATCCATGCAACAGAACCGATGAATGTAATAATCGCCGAAGAAAACACAACATGAAGAACTGTTGTCCAGAAGTATCCACACAGAGTTTTTGGCATTTTCCACATGTTGTCAGATTTAAACCACAGGTTCATTTTGAAATGCCAAGAGTTTTTATTGATGTTCATTATCAGTCCTTCATAGTTGGAATCATAGTTACAAGATATTTTACGAGCTGTTCAGCATCGGATTTATCAATCATCAGGATAGTACCGTTGCGCTCAATTTCAATAAGTGTAGAACCGTATAGCTCTACGGTAGTCAGATGCAAATCATTAATGTATGGACTTTCGTCCTCAATTACTGCATCGCCTTTACGGGATTTTCCGTCCCATACTAATTTACTCGCCATCTTTTGCCTCTATCAAGAATTTAATTAATGAATCAATTTGTTTAGTATCAAGATGAATTATATCATTGCCTTGTTTTAGCACGATACGACTCAACTTTTTAGTGAAATACGAATTCACAACCTTTACATGCACATCGCTGTACGGATTATCTAAATTGGTACTATCAAGAATACTTTCCATAATTACCTCAATTGTGAATCTTTTGAACCACGACGATTATAAGCAGAAGTCATTACACTGTCCCACTTTCCTTGACATTCTACACACCGTTGGCAGCCTTTAACAAGAAGGCGACGAGCTATTGGAATTTCCTCATCACAGTCAACGCAAAACTCTTCGGATTCACGTTGTTCTTGAAGCTGTTTCTGGAGACGGGCCCATTCAATCCCGTCTGCTATAGTGGCTTCACGAGTTGCGAAGCCATCATCCGATGGACCCCATCCGTTCATTTCAAACTCGCTATAATTAAATCAAGCAAATCGTTAACAAAGTTGTAAGTAAACATCGGATATTGATATTGAACTACCATGTATAAAATAATCAAGATGTTTTTCATTTTTCGTCATCAAAGTCGTAGTAATCGTAATCACAAGAGTCAAGGTAAGAATCCATAAATTCTTTCTGACGACGGAAGTCTTCAATAGGAGTTAATCTGTCAGCGTATGCTTGGTCATCTGGATCGCTGAACTTATCTTCTTGCAGTTCTTTAATGAACTGTTCAGCTTCTTCACGCGTCCAAAACCCACGATTAAGATTATGAACCGAACGTTTTTCACCTGGCTTGAATACACCCATATCATGTGCAGAACGCTCAGTTGAATAGCTTTCAGTTTGGCCAGCATAGTTTTCATATTCGCAAATCACCTGGAAGAAAGGAGATTTTCGCGAATATACGCCACGAAGACCAAGTTCAACATCATACGTGCCTGATGCAACAATGTAACGCGAAATAGAACCAGACTTGGTTTCAGTGCGATTAACACCACACACGTGATAAAAGATTTTTCCAGGTTGAAGCTCGGTAGTTAACTTAATCATAATGTTTTTCTCGTTTGGTTGTTGATATGTCTATAGTATCATGTAATGAAGGGAAGTAAACAACTTTTTGAAAAGAAAATGCCTCCCGGAGGAGGCGGAGGGTATTACTGCAATGATAACAAATACTTAGTCTTGTAGCATAGACCTGTAATGTCATCCAGAACACTTTGGAGGGCGGCAGGAACTGACTTGTAGATACCATCGGCCTTAGCCAGAATGAGGTCTAGCATTTCAATGGTGTCCTTTGGCAGCTCTTTCTGTGATGGTAAAGCCGGTGTATAACTCTTACCTGAGAATCCTAACCACTGCTCACCAAAAGCATCTATCAAATCTGGAATCTCGTTAAAGAAAACTTCATACGCTTTATGTCTGGCATACGATTTGGTATCAAAATGCGCTGAATGAAAATACGCCTGAGACGCCATAAGTAAACCGATGAATTCATCTTGTGGAGTAAGTTTACCGTCCTTTACAAAATCATTGAACTTCATTATCGAGTTGTATCCTCATGCGGTTAGCATATTCTTCACCTGCTGAACGTCCTAAAGAATCACAATCTTTAGAACAAGACTCGCTCTTCCATTTACTTTGTATGAAAGAATAGAACTGTTCAGACTCTTGCTTACTAGGCTCCTTAAATTTAGCATAAACTTGTAGAGCTCCCTCAACATACGAGTTATAATCCGAAATGTCGTCGTGTGATGCAGCTGGGAATGAAATCCCGCAGCCCAACACCAGGGCTAAGCAAATTGGTTTAAAGGCCATACGGCCTCCTATTATTTTTGTCCAGTATTACGTTTGTGCTGAAGTACAGCCTTAACTTCTTTGAGGTATTTTTCCAGCTTACGTTTACGGGTATAATCTGCTTTTGAACTGTGCTGACGAATTTCTTCCTGAAGGTGCGAAATACCATGCCCAATCTCACGACGAAGTTCGTCCAGTTGTTCTACAGTAAGATTACGAAGTTGCTTTTCACTTAAATGCTGCATATACACCTCATCAGTTAGTAATAGTATTTATATAAGTATGTGTTACTTAATCCCAAAGCCATTCGCAGATGCCTTGCTCAATAGTTCTAGCACCAGCTTCGTCCCAGTTATATTCTTCGTCATACTTCAATGCGCGTTTAATTTCGGCTTTATGAAATAGACGTGGGATCGGCATAGCATAACGGGTCCAACGTAGAGTTTTCCAGAATCCATCGCGCTTTGATTTAGCAATCAGTTTCTTGGCCTCTAGCGGTCTTTCCCGGTTTTCAGAAATACGCAGTTCAACATATTTCTGTTGGGTTTCTTTATCTTTCTGAGTTTTAACGTATTCGTTATAGCTTTTAATATAAGCAAATTCGTTATTATTCTGATCGTTCCATTTGGAAGATTTTACTACATGCCAGCCTTTACGGCGAATTGTTCTAGACATTATTACCTCGTTAAGTTAAAGTACCTCAACGATAGTAAAATCCTGATTTAAAAAATTTAATATTCATGAATAGATTACCTTACATTTACATTTGGGGCATTCAGGTTCTTTATTCTTAAGACGCTTGGTAGCTGTCTTTGGAGCAGTGTTGTAATCATATACATGAAGACAACGGTAGCACATCACATATTTTTTCATATTAAACCATCAACGAAAGCAATATTACGTACAGCAAGAATCCAATTATGAGTACTAGTACTATACCACTTGCTATGGCAAATAAGCTACTCATGTTTAATATAACACCCATTCATATTAGCAATAAAGTCTTTACCTTGTGCTAATACTTTACAGCTAGAATCAAGACGATTTTGTGCTTCTTCTCGTCTGTCGCTTTGCACAGACGCTGCTGCAGCAATCCAAATGAATAGCATACCTACGATTAGCATCAGGATAGTGTTATACGTTCTTGGCTTCATTATAAACACCAATTAGTTCAAACCAATGCTTACGGCAAAGAGAAACATACTTATCTTCACCACCAAGTTCTACTACTTCACCATCGGTAATAGCATTTCCGTTTTCATCAATACGAGCAACCATAGTAGCTTTACGGCCGCAATGGCAAACCCCCTTAAGCTCGACCAGTTTATCAGCAACAGCCAACAGTGCTTTAGAACCTTCGAATAACTCTCCGCGAAAATCAGTGCGAAGACCATATGCCATTACCGGAACATCATACAGGTCAACAATCTTACACAGTTGAACAACATGCTCAGTAGTTAAAAATTGGGCTTCATCAACGAACACACAATGAATATCACGTTGTGTTTGTGCCCACTTGAAAAACTCAAGGATATCAATAGATTCGTCTACTGTATTAGCTTCATGACGAAGACCAATACGTGATGTTACCTCGGTGGCAGAATCACGAGTATCAATAGCAGGTTTAAGAATGAGAGTTCCCATTCCTCGTTCTTTGTAATTATGCGCCGTGGTAAGAAGATTAGCCGATTTGCCTGCATTCATGCTCGCGTAGTTGAAATAAAGCTGTGCCATTAAAGTGTCTCCATAAAATCAGAAATAGCATTCTTAGAACGAATGAGTTCATCGTATTCTTCAGGTAGACCATTTCCGTAAATGGCACTAATAGCTACTACTTGCTCGGCACCTGCATAATCGTCAATCAACTGCCACAGTTTAGTTTTTTGCTCTTCAGTAATCATCTATTTACCTCTAACAAGACGGATTTAGCTTTTAGCTTCTTCATATTCTACCACCATAATGTCAATATCAGGTGTTGCTAAATTGATTAATTTCTCAATTAGTTCCCAATCACCGCCAGCAATACCAGCTCCAATTTTTGGAATGTATAGAGGACGATTATAAACAATACGACCAGAATTTAGTTCATGGAATGCATTAAAAATTGCGCCGTAATCAACATTTGGACCTGGAGCATACTGAGTATACAAATTATAGCAATATGCAGTGCCTTTTTTGTGAATGGCTCGAGTATGAGTTCCAAGCTTAGCTAAATTGTTGTCATAATAACGGTCTTCATCGATGTCAATATCGAGAATTGGAGGATATGCTTTAGCAAGTTGTCCTGCTACACCAGCACCCATTGTAGTAAAGCAATTACACCCATGAGCGATATCGCATTCATGCTTCATGAATAGTTCTACAATATTACCCTTAATATATCCAGTAATCATTTATTCACCTATGGAATTTTATATGTTGCATATTCATTAAGATTATTGTATACTCTTAAAAATATAGCATTGTTACAGTTAAGGATAGGGTTTAACACGCCTTGTTCTTTAGGATGCATTACTCCATCAACAGAAACACCGTCACTCTGCATTCCACATCCGCGAGCATTATACTCAACACGTGGAACTATCACTTGGTCATCTTTATCTTGATAATTATAAAATGACATTAGCAGTTTTCTACTGCTAGGCACAAATGCTATTTCAATATTGTTCTTGAATGGACCGTTGCTTTCTATTTTAGTCCCCTGCGCCGCTAGTACAGGTTCAGGATAGCCTGGGAGCTTTTCCCAGGCATTAACTGAAAATGCACAGCATAATAAAATAGCTGCTTTTTTCATTTTGACGATAGTCCTGACATATAACGAGCCATTAATTGGTCACGATACATTAAACATATATTTTCATTAGGAGCATTAACACATAAATCTTTCATGCTCTTAGCCTTACGATTTATTAGTGTTGTCCACTGAGCCGGGCTACGTGAATCTTTTACTCCATCGCTGAATGCCGAATCTAATTCAAGCGCTAATATATCAACACATTCAGAATTCGTATTACAAAATGTTTTAGCAATACGAAGTGAATCCGACATTGAATTTTCAGCATTAACAGAGAATGCTAATACTAATCCAAGAAGCGCGGCGTACTTTATCATTATTCCACCTTTATATGTAGCATTTTATGTTTCTTTAAGAAATGAGCTTTCTCTAGGACATCTGACGCATAAGAGTTTCCTCTTTTGACATTCCATCCTGCGTTATAACTAGCAAGAGCTTTTCGCATATTGCCGTTATGTATATTTAACCAATATGAAAGCTCAATATATGCCCACTCCGCAGAATTCCGTCTGGATTTAAGCATTTTTCTTATTTCAGAATCACTAAGGTTTTTACCTTCCAGTTTAGCTCTGGCCTTAACGGTGGGTAAGTAATTTTGAAAAACCCCATAAGAATGATGCCCCTTTCCTGCTTTTAAATTGGCTCCTGCTGAAGATTCTTTCCATGATATAGCAGCCATTATATATCCTAAGCCGTTATTATCGTATCGGTTATGCGGAGATTTTTCCTTTCCGGATTTTTGATATTGTTCACCAAAATTATATGCGTAATGCAAGTTGTCAAGTTGAACATTACTGAAAGTTGGCTCAGACCCAAAGGCCGTTGAACACAAGGCCATTAGACCGATAAGCGCTTTTTTCATGTTTACCTCAATTAATGTGTATAACTTTTGTGCTGATTTTACCTTTCAAACGTTTATCATTAACGAATGCCATACGACACTTTATACTAGGTCCTTTTCCTGGTCTTGGAATATCCATGGTAAATCCTAGCCACAGATTTCCATCCGTAATTTCTAACCGCATTGGCTTATACTCGATATTTTCATCAATGTCTTTTGGGTCAATTGGAAGCCAAGGCATTGCTAAAAATTCATTAATTTCTTTAAGATGATTAGGAATTTTGGAAAGAACAGAGAATACATACTCTTCATCAATTTCACGTTGGATAGCACGGTCCAACAAATGATCAGAGTACTTAGTGAAGAAAGGCTCTTTACCCTCGGCTTTCGCCCGGGCACGAACTGATAAATTCAAAGAGCGAAAAGCTTCCTCAAACTTACGACGCAGTTTAGTTCTGCGAATGAATACTTCTGGGTTAGTTGACATAGTTCATTCTCCTTTATTTGTAGGGCCATAGTATCATGGCCCGTAAGGAAAGTAAACTACTTTTTAATATTTTTCTTCTGGACAGAACACTGCACGGCAAGCCCACATAGAAGCTTCCTTCAGTTTCTGTTTTGCTGTACGAATCTGGGCAATACGTTCGTATGCTTCATCGAGTACCTGCTTAGGTTCATTGACTGACACTTGGTAATTAATTAATGCCTCTTCTTCAAGAGCAGTAAAGATAAGACCAAGACGGACTTCTGCGTCTTTGATAGCATTCACTTTACCAATCTTTTCATCGGTATGTGGCTTATATCCTTTAATATCTTCAATTGACATTATAGTGCCTCTGTGAAAGTACGAGCGATAACGTCGCGCTGTTGTTCCGACGTCAGGGAGTTGAAGCGTACCGCGTAGCCAGAAACACGAATGGTCAGCTGCGGATATTTTTCCGGATGCTCAACCGCGTCCAGCAGGGTTTCGCGACGCAGCACGTTAA